>PJUJ01000255.1_pt1 | contig 35277 bp, 33 predicted proteins | sample 1512321 | NCBI WGS metagenome assembly PJUJ01 (sample SAMN08177669, study PRJNA422409) | Feces metagenome, whole genome shotgun sequencing project. | isolation source: Chicken feces enriched on filter paper: beechwood xylan treatment | host: Gallus gallus | place: USA: Madison | collected 2015-01-15 | reverse complement strand
TTTGTTTGTTCAATAGGTGAAGCATCTCCTGATACTATTCGTGAGTATATTCTCAATCAGGGTTAGTCGCTTACATCCCACAGGCTAAAGACCTGTGGGTTTTACGCTCCGTTTTATAAATTATTCATCAATTTTTTTTAATAAAGAATTTATTTCTTGAATCATTGCAGGTCTTCTATAATATATCATCTTCCAAGTAATAAGCATGATAGTGAGTTCTTTTCTAGCCGGAGGGACATCATTATAAATCATTTTTATAAGTTTCATTAATTTAATATACCCTGATCTATCATTTACTTCATCAGCGTAACGTGTCAATAGCTTTTTATATAATTCTACAAGCTTTTCAGGAAAAACTTTACATAAGATTTTATGATATGATAAAACAATATTAAAATTTGTCTGAATAAGCACTAAATCCAAAAGAGCAGAATACATCTGCTCTTCTACATAGAGAGGCCCCAACTTCTCTAAGAGAGTATAATTTCTTCGCTCAGCTGGTAGGTCGCTAACATTTTGCTCAATTGATGCAATAGTATTTTTTAAATTATCGTGCCAGTCCAGTTCTGAAAAGGTGCTTTTCCACCGATGATAATATTCTTTGTCAAACTGATTTTCGAAAGCTAATTTTTGGGTAATCCTTCTAATTGCATCTTTATCCTGTTGCAAATCCGCTATAGTTAATAACTTAGTTTCCCAATCTCTTAGTGTACCATAATGGCTTAATTTAACCGCAATATCTATTCCTTCTATAATAAGCTGTTTTGCTTCTTCGTATTCTTTATTTTCAATTTTTTGAAATACAATCGCTTGCCTTATTTCTGGCAATTTCATATTCGATTTCAACAATTTTTGCGCTTGATCTATTTTTCCTGTTTTTGTATAGATATTTATAAGTAGAGTAATAATAAACGACATGCTAAATGTGTCATCATCTTTTTTAGATTTCTTTAATAAAGACTCTACATATTCCGTAAGCTCCTCCACTCTGCCGAGCTCAAAACACAAATCACTATACCATCCGAGCAAATCATATCCAATATCACTATACTCGAAATAAACACTTCTTTTTAATTCATTAATTATAATATCGCAGACTTTTTCTTTAAGGGGTAAAGGAGAAATTGAAATTATATGTTCTATAAATGAAACAACATTATCAAGTAATTCACCAATATATCCATGGCTGTCATCACAAATGGAAATAATATCTATAGTTTCTTGAAGAAATATTAAAGACGAAATACAGGCATCACGTAGATTTCCTTGATTCAATAGTTGCTGCGATTGCCTAAATAATAGATCTAAATCTTTTACTAATTTAATACCAGAACTGTACTCAATGTAGCCCCATTTACTATGGGATTTAATAGTTTTTTTTATTTGCTGTCTAAAAAAAATGTCAATATCAAAATCCTCATCATAAGTAGCAAAATAAACTTCTAGATCGGATTTAAAGTTTTTATTCTTCTTAACATACTGAAGAACAAAATCTTTAAGCTCTTGATGACTTACCTGTTCTAAAAGATCTTTAATCGTCTTTCTTTTCTTTGCTTTAGACATATAGCTCTATCACCCTTTAATGTAATATTTAAATCCTTTTATTAAGCGCATAACATACAGCCAAGTTCGCCTAACCCCATTTCCGATTGCATAGTTACATATACATTCTTGTTTTTCAGATTTCTATCAACCTTTAAATGCTTCCTTAAGCACATTTAAAATAGCAGACCATTACAAATCATCCACCTAATCAAAGGATAGAATGTAAACTTATTTTTTGGGCTCTGCCACTATCAAGAATGGACTACCGCATATTATCTTCGAATGTATCTTTATCTCGGCAATTATTATAATTCCTTAAATATAATTACCTTTTACAATTATATCACAATGAAAATTTCAATTGAACATCTAATCCCAACAATATTTTCTTCTGCAGTAATATATTCGTGTATAAATTCAATATTATATAGATAAAAATTACTCAACAAAAAGAATGGACCGGTAATTAATTAAATTTCATAAAATAGAAAAAGGCCCATAAATGGGCCTTTGCACACAACACTAATCTAACAACTATAAAACAAATGATTGTCAATACTTGCATTTTTATAAAGGTGTAAAACCTTTTTTACCATATTATAACTACCTGCAATAAAGGGTACCTTTTGATGATTACTCATAATAGGAATATCTAGAACAGGTCTCATTCCGTCTATAGCTAATCCTCCAGCCCTTTCAATAATAAGAGCTATTGGGTTACATTCATATATTAATCGCAACTTTCCATTTGGAAAAAGTGCCGTAGATGGATAAAGAAAAATACCACCATGAAACAATGTTCTATGAATATCGGCTACCATAGATCCAATATACCTAGACTTATAGGGGAGCATATTTTCCTGGTCTTGATGTTTACAAAATTTCAGATACTCTTTTACCTGTCCAGGAAACTCATTTAAATTTCCTTCATTTACTGAATATGTATAACCCTCCTTGGATAATTTTATATTATCATGAGTTAAGACAAACTCTCCTAATTCAGAATTTAAAGTAAAACCAAAAACCTGTTTTCCATAGGTAAAAATAAACATTGTCACTGGTCCATATATTAAATAGCCACCGCAGCATTGATTACGTCCCGATTTTAATGACAAGCTGTTCTTTGACGCTGGTTTATCTTGAACATAAATTGAAAATATTGACCCAACGGATACATTCACATCAATGTTGGATGATCCGTCAAGTGGGTCAATACACACAGTAAAAATAGATTGGTTTGGAATTGGATCTAGCTCTAAAATCTCTTTATGCTCTTCAGATATCAGGTAAGAGCATACCCTCCCATCTTTAAGAGTATTAAAAAAAATATCATGCGCCATAATGTCAAGCTGATGTTGCTTTTCGCCGTGGACATTTGTACTTGAATTAATAATAGATTTACTAAAAGCGTACTTCTTAATTTGAGCGTCTAATAACTTACCAGATATAGAAATATCAACAATTAATTTCGCTAATTCAGTACACAGCTCACCACGGTTAACCTCTTGTCTTAGAAATTGATGTAAATTTTTAAATTTCATACTTTAGAAAGTAACCGTTTCTTGTGATACGCCTTGTTTTATTACTTCATTATCTCCTAAAAGCGGTCTTTGGATAGAGCTAGTGCTTAACCAACATGCAAATCCGAGTACCTGCATTGAATAGCCATATTCATTATCGTACCATACATATAGGGTAAGTGTGTGACCATCATGAGAAATATGCGTTGCACAACCATCCACAATACCTGAAGGAGAAAGACCTACGATATCCGAGGATACAAGATCCTCATCAAAAGATAAATCTATTTGTTTATGTTTGGAGGGAGTGGCTGCTGAACGCATTATTAAGCTGTGCACCTCAGACACAGTAGTCTTTTTATTTAATTCAAGTATCAAAATTGCTAGCGACCCATTGGATACCGGTACCCGAATTGCATTTGACGTTAATTTATCTTTTAGTACAGGAATTATTTTCGAAACTGCAGCACCTGCCCCCGTTTCAGTGATGACCATATTTAGTGCAGCAGCACGCCCCCTTCTATTTTTTGCATGCATATTATCCACTAAATTTTGATCATTAGTATAAGCATGTATGGTTTCTATATGCCCCTTTATAATGCCAAATTCTTGTTGAATTAGATTAAGTACAGGGCTTATTGCATTGGTTGTACATGAAGCAGTAGAATATATAGGAGATAGAGTATCAGTGGCTATATTATGGTTAATGCCAAACACAATATTAGGAATATCCTTGCCCGGCGCAGTAAGAATTACACTTTCAATCCCTAATCTCAAATGCATCGAAAGTGATTTAAGATCTCTGAACTGACCGGTATTATCAATCAAAATAGCATCTTTAATATCAAGCATGCTATAATCAATCCCTTGTGGATCATTAGCATTAATAAAACGGATTGGTTTACCATTCACTATTATACTATGGGATTGCTCATCAATATCTATAACCCCTCGGAATGATCCATGAATAGAATCCTTTTGCAATAATGATGCACGCTTCTTGAGATACTTTATATCTATAGGATCTCGGGTTACCACGGCACGTAAATTAAGTTTAATTTTAAGGGCGGGGTCTGTACATAACTCTCGAGCAAGTAATCTACCTATACGTCCAAAGCCATATAAAATAACATCTTTAGCCTCTTTATTATTATTTAGATGCAAGTACCATAATTTTGCAATAAGAGATTCTTTTGTAATAGCCTGCTCTTTAGGGAAACTTTCTTTAAGTTCACCGATATCGATTACCCCGGGTAGTTCAGGCAGTTGAATCAAATCTTTCAGTATATCCAGTATAACATTTAAGTTATAACTCTTTGCAGGATAAATTGGATCTCTATGAAAATTTAGAAGAAAATCGATCTTTTCATTCACCAGACTATAACCATGATATAGACAAAGTACATTACGGTCTTTCCATAACATATTGGCTAAAAGATTTACTGTTAAACATTCTTGCTGTTGATTCTTATACTGAATCATACTAGTAGATAAATTGCTAGTCATTATAATTGAGTTAATGATGCAAAGCTATCTCAATAGTCTTAATTACAAAACCAATATTTAATGATTTAATAATTTTTAACAGTCATATTTTTGAATATTACAATTATTTGAATACATAATAATGTTTTATTATAAATTTGATAATTTAACAGTTTTATAATCTACAATTATTTATCTATTAATTAGATGGGCTATCTAATTATTATACTCAATATTTAAGCACCATACTTAACTAAAAGAATTTCACCGAAAATCCTATTGAATAATTCTTCTATAAGTTTATTTTTCACCTCCTGCTCCCCAGCAGCACTGATTTTTAATCAACCCTCTATATTAAATCATATTTTATTTCGCACACAAAAAAAATAACAACACGCTGAATGACAGGTTTTTAACACAAGACAAAACTTAAAGTGAAATATAATTATTCACCCATACACACTGTTAATCAAAGGTTATAATTTATTGATTTGATAAAAATTAAAAAATATGCTTTTAGAGATTCATTTATAAATCGACTTATGAAATATATAAAGAAAATAATCAGTTTTTCCATTTAATCAGCTTTAGCTCTAATTAATTAATTCCAGAGGCCTATTTCATAATGTATAATAAAACAACATTTAAGCTATCAGCATTACAGCTCAAGCTTTACAATACAGAAAATCATTGCGAGAATGATTTGAATAAGCTCTTTGACAGACAGGAACGAAGCATTATCCTTAAATAAAAAGGAAATTTTGTGAAAGTGAGAATAGGATTTCTATTCAATATACTGAAAGCACATTGGCAGGTAAATACCCGGTCCGTAGGGACTGACGTGAGTAGTTCCGACACTTATATTATAAATAGAGTTAAGTCCTATTACAAAGGAATCTAACTGATATTCAATCAACAAAAGCTCATTTAAAGCATTACTCAATAGAGCTTTAACGAGTAATCTACTGCGGGAGATTTATTAAACAAATCTCAAGATCAGGAGCTTCCCCATTGATAAACAAATATGTTTTACTTACAAACAATTATAAAATGTCAACTTATGTTAATATTGATGAATTCCAAAATATTCGGATTTCAGATTTCCTTGCCGCCTTAGGACATTATCCTGTAAAGAAATCCGGTAAAGAACTATTTTATCACAGCATGCTTCGTCAGACCACTCGCTCTACTCCATCTTTCAGTGTATGGGATGAAGGAGGCAAATGGATAGATAGAGGCGGGGCCAACCACTCGGGCATATATGGAGGGGGAATAATTCAACTAGCACTTGCCTACTGGCCTGAACTTTCATTTAAAGAAGTTTTGCTTGAAGTGCGAAAAACACTGAATATGCAATCCACCGATTCATACAAGAGTACTCAAAATTTACATTCAATTTCCTCAAAGTCAACAGAGTATGCCTTTGACCTAGTTAAAACAAAACCGCTAGGCACAAACTTTTTGCTTACCAAATACTTAGAATCAAGAGGAATCTTTGATGTTGCCCAAGGACATCTCCTGGAAGTGTATTACAAGAACCATTTAAATAAAGATTCACAAACCAGCTATTATGCAGTAGGTTGGCAAAATGAACATAAGAATTATGAGTTTAGTACTATTAAAGGTTTTAAAAGTAGTATAGGAGCAAAAGGAATATCTATTGTTCCCGGATCAGATAAAGACCATGCTGCAGTTTTTGAAGGCTACATGGATTATTTAAGCTGGCTAAAACACACAAACCATAACACTATCTCTCCTACAATTTATGTACTTAATTCTATTGCGCAGTTAAATAAAACTATAGACAGATTTAAATGCTTTAAACGAATAGATCTTTTTCTGGACAATGATAAGGCAGGAAGACAGGCCACAACACATATATTAAATGCACTTCCTCAGGCTAGGGACCACTCCCGAGAATACAAAGGATACAAAGACTATAATGAAATGCTAGTGGACAAGCTTGGATGTAAATATCATTCCTTTAATAATTATTTAAAGCGATAAAACCCTTTTACAATGAATTATAAAAAGCCTTTAAATACTAAAAATAAAACTGAGCAAAAACGGCGTTATTATCTTTCCCTAACGCAATCTGAGTTCTCTAAGTTTGTAACGCTATCTAAGAGCTTAGGAATGAGTAAATCTAAGATTGTTAGATTAATGCTTATTGAAAACTCTGATATTATGCTTTATAATACGGTAGAGCTTATAAAAACTTTGGATTTTCTTGGTTGTCAAATTGCCCAAATTAGAAGTGCACTAGAACCTGTGATACACAAATATTTTACCCCTCAAGGACAAGATGATAATACAAATAATATAAGTAGCTCAGTTCCCATAGCAAGTATTGAGGAATATTTAAAGACACTAAGCCGTATTGAAGAAAGCTTTCGTGGACTATTAAAATTAACCAAGAAGATGAAATGAGAGTGAAAATATTTAATAGTCAGCAATCATTTAAGGGTGTTTTATATAACATATCTAAAGTTAGTAGCGACAGAGCTGAATTAATGTGCGCAGAAAATTTTCATGCTCTTGGTATTCTTAGAATTATAAAGCCAGAAGATTATATGGATTATTTAATGAGTATATCAATATCTAGTTATATGAAAAAGCCACAATTACATACTGCAATTTCGTGTAAGGAGGAAATAAAAAATAAATGGGAGCTTACTGATATTGCAAAAAAGTGGCTAGATAGAATGGGCTACGGTAAGCAGCCCTACCTTATTTTTTTTCACTACGATACCAAAGTTAATCATGTCCACATAGTCTCTTCTCGTGTAGCACGTGAAGGCAAGGCCATTGATAACAGTTTTGAAGGTATACGCAGCTATTCAGTCTTGAATCAAATTTTAGGCATAGATACTCCAAAGCAAGCTGAACAAGATATAATTAAGGCCTTGAGTTATAAATTCTCTTCCCGCATGGAATTTATTATGATGCTCTATTCAATGGGATATGTCTGTGATATAAAAGATGGATATTTAAAGCTTATACGTCACGGGAGAGTACAGTCCGAAATTTCCCTTAGTAAAATTTATGCTAAAATAACTCCCAATGATCAATCTTCAAAACGAGTACAGCAACTTAAAGAGATTTTTTTACAGGGTCTAAAAAAGTATGATACAGCAATACTAACAAAACACTATTTAAGTTATCAAAAATTTTCTTCTTACCCCATTTGTTGCACTTCAGAATTTATTTTACAGCTTAAAAAAGACTATAATATTGATCTGATCTTTCATGGCAGAAGCCGGCAGTTACCTACTCATTATTGTATAATTGATCATCATAGTAAATCTATTTTTGAAGGTAGCGATATATGTTCCATTGAGGAGTTTATTAGGCCTGTTAAGAACAATAATTTTGCTGAAAATCTAACACACTCAGCTTCCATAAACATTCTAAAGGCTGATATAGATACTGAATTTAAAGAATCTACAGGAATATCAATTGGAGATTTTAATATTGAAATCCTTGAAGAATATGATCCAGGGAGATTAAATAAAAGAAGGAAATATAAAACTACCTCGCAGTAAATTAAACCTTGATTATGATTATTCTATTTGCAAATATTAAAGGAGGAGTTGGAAAAAGCACCTTAACACTTGCCTTGGCAAATTATCTATCGCAAGAACATAGAAGATGGGTTAGTATAGTAGATTTAGATTTCAAACAGTCTTTAGTAAACATGCAGAAGAATACGCAAATACTTCAGACACCGGCTTTATACAGTATTTACTCTTGCGAGCAAGCCGAAAGCATGAATCTACTTTCCCAAATTAAAGAGCACCCAAATAAAATTGTGCTTGTTGATACACCTAGCAATATTCAGGAAAGTACTCTTAAAAACTATTTTTCATTAGCCGATCTTATTATATGTCCTTTTTGCTATGATCAATATACTACCCATGCTACATTGCTATTTAGTTTAGTTATATCCAAAATTAATCCTAGAGTACCTATATGTTATATTCCTAATAGAATTAAATCTGGTCCTATTATAGATGCAAAAGCTGAAATAGAAAAGGCTTTAGCAAACTTTGGTACCATTACTTCTATTATTAATGATAGAATAGACTTTCAAAAGCTAACAAATATTCACACCCCCACGACCCTTTTAAGCCTGATAATGCCCGTGTTCGATAGTCTGTATCATCAGTATCTATACAAATAATTATTTCTAACATTTATTATTAATTCTTAACTATGAACTGGTTTAACTTTTTATTAAGCCTTGCAATAGGCTACGCCATTTATTATGTTCTAAACATTCTCTACGACTTATACTTAAGTTCCCCCAAACCAACTAGCCAAAGCGACTCGCATGAGATAATAATCCCTAGACCTGCCGCTCCAGTAAAAGTCTCCTTAGCTAGTAGCGAAATTAAAGTATCCTCTACGATTCCCAGCGAGCAGCATCCGGCAGATCAATCATCCACGGTTCTTAAGTCTGCTCAACTTGAATCAACAGGGGGAGTAAGTATAAATGAACTTTTCTCACTTATGCAGAGCCAAGTTATAGAGTACACCAAGGCTATCCCCTATTAACTCCAGCTGTTATGCAAAAATCAACTTGTTTTATTTTATTCTACCTCATTATTTCCCTTAACGTAAAAACGCTTAACGCACAACCTGGAATAAATGAATTTTATAGCCTTACAAATGAGGTGAACCGCTATTATTTCAACTTTTCGGATCTCGCGCTAGCTATCGGAGCCATTTGTGGACTAATTGGAGGATTACGCATTTACAACAATTGGCAGCTGGGCAAAGATCGCATAGATACGCAGATCTCAGGATGGTTTATGTCCTGTCTATTTCTAACCATACTTAGCTCTGTACTCAAAGGGCTATTTCATTAATTAACTAACACAACAACTAACTAAACAACATCATGAAACAACAAGATTTTAAAAAACTATTATCAGCATCCCTAATAGCCATTTTTTCGGTAAACCTTTTATATGGCCAAGGCGGAACTGTGGGAATTAATGCTGCAACATCCTCACTAAAAGGGTATGTAGACCCCATCTCTACTTTAATTTTAGCCATAGGTGCTGTTGTAGGACTTATTGGGGGAATTCGCGTATATATCAAATGGAATAGCGGGGATCAGGATATAAACAAAGAGTTAATGAGCTGGGGAGGTTCCTGCTTATTTCTTGTATTAGTGAGTGTGGTAATAAAAGCTTTTTTTGGCGTATGACACCTAAAAGTTATCCTATATACAAGGGGCTCCAAAAGCCCCTTACTTATAAAGGTTTTAAAGGTAAATACATTTATTGGGCTTTAGGTTCTTTAATCTTAGGATTATTAGTGGGGGCAATAGCGGCCGCATTGACAAACATGATTATTGCGGGACTTAGCGCGCTTGCCTCTATGGGTAGCTGTATTGCTTTTATTCTTTATAAACAAAATAAAGGGCTTTACAAAAGGAATATCTATTCCGGCATTTTTGTCCATCAAACTAAATTATCAATATACTATGAGAAAAGAAAACAAGAACCTATTTGACATACCCTATGTTGGAATAGACCATTACCAGGGCATGGATATTCTTTACAACGTTCATGGTGATTATTCGGCAATATTGAATATTAGTAATCCAGTAATGCAATACTCTGCAGATAGGGAACTTTATGTACAGTATCATCAGGTTTTATTAAATGTTGTTAAGATACTGGGCGAGGGTCATATCCTGCAAAAGCAAGATATCTTTATTCGCAAAGAGTATAAATCCACACAAAAACAAGAATTTCTAGAGCAGAAATATCAAGAGCATTTCTCAGGCAGACAGTATACTGAAATACAAACCTATTTAACTATCTCAAGACAGGTTAAAAAAGGGACCTTCTACTCCTATGATTCCACACAGCTTTCAGCTTTTGTTATTAACATTCAGAAAATCTATGACTTATTTCTTCAGGCAGGTCTTAAGCCAAGAATACTGAAAAAAGCCGAAATAGATAGTTATGTTAAAAAGATTATGTCGATGAATTTTAAAGATGAACATATTTCTTTAGATAACATTCGACCTCAAAACTCTGAATTAATAATGGGGAGTAAAGCAGTAAGGGCCATCACGTTAATAAACACGGAAAGTATAGATCTTCCAGAAATGGTTAGCCCCTATAGCATACGAAATGATGCTGGAGCTCAGAATTTCCCTATTGATAATTTCTTCTTTCTATATAATGTGCCCGACTACCAGCTCATTGTTTACAATCAATTAATCGAAATACCCGCTCAAAGGCAGCTTGTAAGCAAATTGGAAGTGAAAAGAAATAGGCACGCCGGAATTCCAGATCCTGCAAACACTTTATGTGTGGAAGATATAGACCGTCTTCTAGTAGATGTTGCACGTGAAAACCAACTTTTGGTCCATACCCATTGCTGCATTTTGATAGCTACGGATTCCAGAAATATTGATAAGGCAACCAATTATATAGAATCTGCGCTGTTTCAACAAGGCATCATAGCCTCGCGCAATGCTTTTAATCAACTAGAACTCTTTCGCGCTGCTCTTCCGGCAAATGCAATAGAGCTTAAAAAATTCGATTGGTTTCTTACAACCTGCGAAGCTGCTCTATGCTTATTTTTCAAAGAGCGCTTACTTACAGATGAACCATCTGACTTTTTACTTTATTTTACCGATAGGCAGGGTATTCCCGTAGCGATTGATCCATCGGACTTACCCATGCAAAGTGGAAGGATAAAAAATCGCAACCGTTTTGTATTAGGCTCCTCTGGTACAGGGAAAAGTTATGCTATCAATGCTATTGTGCAGCAATATTTACAATATAATATGGATGTTGTAATTGTTGATGTTGGGCATTCCTACTCGGGGTTGTGCAGCACATACAATGGTAAATACATAACATATAGTGATCACAAACCTATAACTATGAATCCCTTTGCTATCACAAAAGAAGAATATAATATTGAAAAAAAGGATTTTTTAATAACCCTAATATGTCTTCTATGGAAAGGATCTGAGGGTGAAACAACTACCTTAGAGCGTGATGTAATTGCAAAAACAATTTCAGACTACTATATAATCTATTTCTCTAATAACCAAGCAAAGGAAGTTTCAGAACTTAATTTTAACAGCTTTTATACATTTGCTAAGAACCACATACCTCAGGTTATGAAAGAGGAAAACATACCCTTTGATGTGGATGAATTCTGTTTTGTATTAAAGAAGTTTTATAAGAGAGGTGAATATGAGCAGATATTGAACGAACCTGCTGACAAATCACTTTTCGATGAGCAGTTTGTAGTATATGAAATCGACAATATTCAATCCAACAAAATCCTTCTGCCTATAGTCACCCTTATTATCATGGATATGTTTATCCAAAAGATGAGACACAGAAAAAACAGAAGAAAGACGTTAATCCTAGAGGAAGCTTGGAGAGCAATCTCCTCACCTATTATGGCTAATTTCCTTTTGTATTTAAATAAAACAGTGCGCAAGTTTTATGGAGAAATAATCGAGGTGACTCAAGAAATAAACGACATTATCGGAAACCCTATTATTAAAGATAGTATCATCAATAACTCGGATACAGTAATACTTTTGCAGCAAAAAGAGGCGGATTTAAAAAAAGTCGCAGAGCTCCTAAATATAAGTCCTATTGAACAGCTAAAAATTAGCACAATAAATAAACTTGACAACAAGCAAAATCGCTCACGATTCAATGAATTCTATATCAGAAGAGGAAACTCGGGAGAAGTTTATGGAGTAGAGGTAAGCCTATTTCACCATATGGCCTTTACAACAGAAAAACCTGAGAAAAATGCTGTTGAAATATACGTTTGCCATTATAATACATATCCATTAGCTCTAAGCCGCCTGGTAGAAGACTTTAATAGCTCGAAGATGAGTCTTAAAGATTTTGTAAGTGAGGTAAACTTACGTGGTGAACCATTACTAATCTCACAAACATAAACCCTAGAACATTCATTATGAAAACACTAACCATTTTAATAATGACTCTGAGTATTACATTTGCCAATGCCCAAATTTATATTGATCCTACTGTTGCCGCCGCAACAGCCACACATGCAGGTGTAATAAACAATCAATTAAGTGATGTAAACAATAATCTTACATTGATTCAACGAGGGCAGCTTGCTATAACCGGCCAGCTCACTATTGCAAATGAATTGCAAAATCAAATTTATAGAGGACTTACAGAAGTGTCAGCCGTGATGCGATCGCTACTGGCGGTAAAAGATATCAGTGAAATATCTATTGACATTGTTGAAAATGTAAACAAGGCATTACTAATTGCAAAAACAAATCCCATATTACTTCTTTTTGCCGAGCAGGGTGCCCGAGAATTTAAAACTAGGGCTACTAATTTATCTTTAGAAGTAGGAACCTTTGTTCTTAAAGGGGGTAAAGATAATCTGCTAGATGCCGGAGAACGTGCCAAACTGTTAAACTTTATACGTATAGAATTAAATATTCTTCGAGGTATAGCATTCGGAATGCAAAGAAGCATGTTTTGGGCACAGCAACGTGGCATACTACAATCTTTAAACCCTTATAGCACTTTTATTAATATAGACAAAAGTATAGCCGATGATATAATTAGGAACTCTAGACTTGTTAAGAAATGAAAACTATTGTGCTTATTTTCACCTTTAGCCTTTGTCTGAAAAATCCATTAAAAGCACAACTGAATGTTGAACTTCTACATCAACTGGTAGAACATAGTAAACAAGAGTATGATAAACAGCAAACTCTTCGCAACTCACAGGCTATAACCACAACAAACCAGCAAGTAAACAGTCAGCAAACGTCTTCTTTAAAAAGCCGCTATAGAGAGATTACTCAGCGGTTTGGAGTTCTAGGAACTGTGCTACTTACCCTAAGCACTTCTTTAGAATCCTCTGAGCTTGTAGACCAAATTATACAGGAACAGACTAGAATACTGCAGCATGTGCAAGATGACCCAAGCAAGATACTACTCGCTTTAAATGCTCAGAGCGAACTAATTACAAGAGCTCAACAGTTAGCAAAATATATTCTGGGACTAATGCTTAGCCTGGGCGAAATAAATCAGATGAAGCAAAGTGATCGGAGAATATTATATGCCCATGTAATTACTGAGCTGAGAATTATATTAACCATATCCAGAACGCTAGCCAATTCCATGTATTACTCCAGTGTGATTAACAAGGTTAAAGAGCAAGGGGCATTTTCTGATTTCGTAAATCAAGATAAACGTATAGTAGAAAGTATCCTATCTAAAATAAAAATCCTCGCACCATGAAAATACCAATTTTGATTATTTTATTGCTCACCGCCGTAAAAAAACTTGAGGCTCAAAGTGGAGTTACGGTAATTCATGATGCTAATCACTTGCGTATTATTAATGAAAATGCCGCCGTACGCTTATCAGCAGAAAGTTATCATAAATCCCTATTAAGCCAAATAAATACTCAGGTAGAGAATATCAATACAAATTTAAGCGCGGTTGTATTGGTGAAAAATATAATTCACCAGTCTTTAACCCATATTGATGAGAGTTTGAAATCCTCTATTCAAGTAATAGGTATAGCTAGATTAGTAGAAGAGATCTATAAAGAAAGCGCTGAGCTGTTACAGCAAGCATCAAAAGAGCCCTATCTCCTGCTTTTTGCCGAACAAGCTTCCAAGAATTTTAAGGACAGAAGTGTTAAACTGGCTCTAGAGGTCTCGGACTTCGTATTAAAGGAAGGAGCAAACATTCTTATGGATTACCAAAAACGAGATTATTTACTTACTAAGATAACGCTAGAGCTTAAAGTAATAAGAGCATTAGTATTTTCAATGCACAGAGCTATCTACTGGGCTAAAATAAACGGTTTGATCAAATCCGTAAATCCGTATGCGGGCTTCATAAATATGGATAAGCAAAAAGCAGATGAAATACTCAGATACTATTACCTGCTAAAGTAATCCTATTATCTACCTATTAAATCACCCCAAAATCTAAAATTATGGAAAAATCCAAAGTATTATATCTAATACTATTCCCCATATTATTATACACCCAAATGCTCAAAGGGCAAGGTGTATTAAAAATAAATGATAAGAATATTGTTTATCAACAAGAAAGAATGGTATTTAAACAATGGGATAAAAATAAATTTACCCCGAAAAAAGGCTTTTTAAGTTTAAATCCTCAATACTGGATAACATGGGGTCTACATCCCAATTATCCCAAAACCGATAGACGTCCACTAGCTGCTGGTGGCCCACAGACTTTACGTATGGGTATGCTATTGGCAATGAAGGAATCTACAGATAATTATAAACTTCATAGCGATACACTGTCATCTACAGCACTTACTCAAATATATAACTACGCCCCCCAAGCGACTTCTATTGATCCACTTTGGAACCTATATTATAAAAATGAGCTGGCTCCACTCTTGCAGCAGCAAACTGATCCACTAAATGATCTTCCTGTGGACTTAAAAAACAGTTTACTAGATAAAGGGGGTGTTAACTGGTATTTACAAGAGTACCAAAGTCTGCAGCAAAGGCTTTCGGCCACAAGAGAAACATATCTAGATAGAGGAAGCAGAATTCTAGGCTATCACCGAATCCTTGAAGAATTCCGCTTGCTAGAGAATAACTGGAAAGCAAAAGTTCAGTATCAGGCAAAATACCTACTGCTCAAGAAAAAGATACAGGTGAGTGATACTTCCATAAGTTTCAAACTTCCCGAATTTCCCAAATCTCAGACCGATATAGAAATAGCGAACAAAATTTTAACGCGCGCGTACGCCAAATAATCCTTTACTGCTATGAATACTTTTGATTTTTTAGGTCATTTTAATAATAACCTCATTTTATTAAGCTCAAACGTTCCAGAATCCTTTAAAGATACTTTTAATTTTTTGCAGGGAGATGGCCTTTACGAACAAGGTGTGATGCACTTTTTACAAGGCATGAAAAACACCATGTGGACGCATTTTGACGTGTTTATTGCTGATGCCCAAGCCTTAGCAGCTATATTTATGCTAATATCTTTCGGTATGCGATCCTATGAAATGATGGCCGGAGATAAGAAGCTAGAAATTATGCCACTCTTGCGCCCCTTCGCTTTAGTAATGGTTATCATTTGGTGGAGCGCCTTTACCAAAGTTATATCATACCCTACTGATATTGTGGCTGCTAAAACCGAGACCTTATTTGATAATGGTCAAATGCAGATTAATGCATTACGAATAAAGCGAGCAGATTTAATGATTAAAATTGCCGACCAGCTAACAACTATTCAGGCAGAAACCGAAGTGGCTCAAAAAGAGGCCGACTCATGGTATGCTAAAGCTTGGGAGTCTGTAACCTCCACTGTAAAAGAAGGATTTACTAATGTCTGGAATACTGTAACGCAGCTTAAAAACAGAATGCAGGTGAACTTACAGTTACTATTAACCTATACTCTAGAAACGCTCGCCCTGTGGGTTTTAAGAATTTGTGTTTATATAATTTTTATGATTCAAATTATTTATTCTACAATTCTAATCATACTAGGACCGTTTTCAGTTTCCACAAGTATATTGCCGGCTTTTAGAGATTCTTTTGCCAGTTGGATAGCCCGATTTGTTAGTGTAAACCTGTACTCCGGGATTGCTTACCTAGTAATGCATATATCAGGTTTATTTCAACAATATGCCCTAGAAGCTGAAATTACTCGATATGAACAGCTTCTGTCCAACGCAGAGAATACCTTAGAGAAAATGGGCTGGTTTGCCTCCAATGGTATATTAAGTTTCGGGATTGTTATCATCTCGTTTTTAATAGGGGGACTAACCATGTTAACAGTGCCTAGCATCAGTACGTGGATTGTATCTACAAGTGGTATTACCTCAGCAGTAAGTACAGTGGCAAGAAATTCTTCTACCGCATTACGCGCAGCTAGTAAAATAGTAACCAAAGTTTAACTTCCAAAATCCTTTGAGCATGATAATTAAAAATATTGAGAGCAAAATAAGATTAGCATCTTGGGTTGCAATCTCCAGCATGATAGTCTGTATAATTATTTCTTTAGGTGTAAGTATTCTGGCTTATAAGCAGATACTCCAAGCACGAAAATCAGTATATATATTAGATCAGAATTCTACGCCTTACCAAGCAAATCAGCTTGATCTAAGCGTTAATAGGCCTCTTGAATACCGAACCCATGTGAATTTATTTCACATGCTATTTTTCACACTTGCTCCCGATGAAAAATTCATAGAGTACCAAATGAAAAAAGCAATGTATCTAATTGACGAAACAGGTGCATTACAATACAACAACTTACGGGAAAAAGGATTCTTTAACTCTATATTATCCTCTAGCGCTGTGCTAACTATACAAACAGATTCTATACATGTAGACCCAGAAAAAAAATACTTCCGTTATTACGGTAAGCAAACTATTGATAGAAGAAGCTCCACAGTCATTAGAACAATTATCACAGAGGGCTACTTGCATGATTTGAAGCTACGAACCGAGAACAATGGCCATGGCGTGCTAATTACGAAATGGAAAACAATAGAAAATAAAGATATAAGCAATGTTCAGAAAAACAACATCTAACCAGGTAGATAAACCAACGCTCTGGCAGGAGATCTATAACCGCTGGGAGGATCAAATTAATATTTTAAGCATTAAAATATCAGCTATTCTCATTAACTACCCCAGAGCTATATACTCTGTCATGATAACAAGCATTCTAATCTCTTTAGTATGCTTTTTTTATTTACCTAAGATACCACAACAGAACACTCCACTAACTTCAGCAAGTATGATCAACAGCGTAAGCTCCTCAATTGGCAGCATAGCCTCCACCGCAGGGGCAGCTAAAGAAATACTGGAACTGCAGAGTATACTAGAAAATATAGTTAATAAAGATTCATTAACTCAACAAGATAGTATGATGGTATTATATGTTTTTGAAAGAATGCAGCAAATTGAAAATAGCATCATCAAACCTAAAATACCCGATTCTCTAACCCACAAATAGATTATTATGAAAGTTAATTTCAAAAAACCACGGTATATTATCCCTTTAATTGCACTTCCGTTTTTATGTATATTTTATTATGTATTTAACGACTTCTTTCAGCTCAAGCAGAATACTGAAGGTGAGCATTCAGGCTCTTTGCAGGAAAGTATTGCCGATGTATCTGATGAAATAAAAAAACGTGAACTTGCCGATAAGCTCGCGGCCTATAAAAACCAATACAAATATGCAGATGGATATACAGCAATAAGTGAAATACAGCAGGATCAGCAGGCGGATTTTAAGTTTGATGATTTATATAATGAAAAGGAAAAGCAAAAATTAGATTCAATTGAAAAATCATTATCATCACTACATTTATCTTACAACCCAAGCAATACATCCGCTACAAAAAAAGAGGATATGGAGCTGCAGAACATCCTTAATAATTTAACTTATAATAACAGTACTGCTACCAAAGAAAATAATCAGACAAAACAAATAGATCCTTTAGATCTTTTTAGAAGGCAGATGGCCCTTGCCGATAGTTTTGCTAAAGCCAATGATCCACAATATATGGAGCAAGAAAATAAAGCAGTTGTAGAGCAATCCAATCCAGCAGGGCAGGCGCAATCTGCCAGCCTAAAGGTTCAAAAGTTCATTACCAACGAAAAAGTGTTTAATACCATAAAAAGCGGAGAGCAAATAAGCTTAATTAAGGCAATTATCGATGAGAACAGAACATCATATGCTGATTCTCGACTCCGGCTACGTCTTGTTGAAGATCTTAAAGTAGCAGAACACAAAATTGACAAAGGTACTTTTCTATATGCAAATGTATCTGGGTTTTCTGCTCAGAGAGTCCAGTTAACAATATATTCAATAATGCATAAGGACCAAATATTGCCCGTTAAATTGGAAATATATGACCAGGATGGACAGGCTGGATTATATGTTCCGGAATCTCAGTTTAGAGAATTTGGCCGAGAGATTAGCAGTAACTCAGCGCAAGGAATTAATATCAACCAACAAGCAGAAAATAATGCGCAATTACTAATGAGCACGCTTCAGCGTATGTTTCAATCGACAACCACAGCCATCAATAAACATATAAGAAAGAATAAAGCAAAAATAAAATACAATACACATGTCTATTTAATAGACTCTAGCACCAAGAATACAGGAAGGTAAAATCCATTTCGTTCTCACCTTAATTCTATCCAGCACAAACCAAATTTATTAACCACGAATCATTATATAAAATTTATCACCCTCATAATTATAACACTATGAAAAATATAAAATATATATTTTATCTAATAGTATCCCTTCTATCTCTAACTGAGCTATATGGTCAAAAACCATCAAGTGGACTTACACTAATGCAGCAGTTACCTGTAATATATCTCCACTCGGACAACACCGTACATTTTCTTTCGCCCCAACCGATTAAATATGTAGATATATCTACTCATCAGGTCCATGGAGATTTGCCGCTAGAAAATATGCTTCGAATAAAATTTCAAAATGATTCAACAGGAACAAAACCTGCTGATAATGAATTAGGTACTCTAACGATTGTAGCAGAAGATTTTATTGCCCAGTACAGGTTATGTTATCTTGATTTATTTCAAGATAATTTGCCATCACTAATAGAAATCGATCCCTTGCTATGCCAGCCTTTAAATTCTTCTGGTGATATTTTATCCGAGATGAATAAAAAAGAGATTTCAATAAATATCTTATCTAAAAGAAATTACAAACCCATAGTACAAAAAAAAGATTTTGGAATAAGTGTTTCTGTAAATCAAATTTATTCAGTAGGCGATTATATGTTTTTGGATATCAGCTTCTCCAATGCCACCAAACTAAGTTATGACATAGATGAATTTAGAATTTTTATTGAGGATAAAAAAATACTTAAAACCAGCAATTTCCAAAGTCTTGAAATTACGCCTATTTGGAAGTTTAAAGAAATAAACAGTATAAAATCCCGACAACGAAACATCTATGTCATTAAAAAAGTTATTTTTCCAAATAACAAGGTGCTTAAAATCAGCCTCAGCGAAAAGCAGATTTCCGGGCGTATGATCGATGTAAAGGTCGATTTCAAAGACATCTTAAATGCGCAGAGCATATAAAGTATATCCAGCTCTTATCATATTACAATCCTAGATAAAAGAAATTATGGAAGAAACTAAAGAACAAAAAAGTCTATATAGGTTACTTCAATTTGCAATTTATCTTTCTGTTTTGCTGGAAATATACTTGTTTATATTTGCTAAAGAATTGCTTGCCCCCCAGTATGTACTTGTTATAAATCTTACATACAAAATTCTAAGCTTACCCATTTATTCCAGTCCAATTACAAGTAAATTATTTACTCTTAGCCTTGTAGCCTTAGTTGCAATAGGAACTTTATCAAAAAAGAAAGTCGACCTTAATCCTCAAAAACACATACTTTACCCTTTGATTTTCGGGACCTTACTCTTAAGCATTTCCATTTGGGTATATTATAAAATTCATAGCACAGGCTCCCTTTTTGGATTTCCAACCATAGATATAATCTATGCTATATGCAGTATAGTCGGCACCTTACTTCTTCATGTCGCTTTAAGTAACATCTCCAAAATCATCCATTCTAACCTGGGAAAAGACCGCTGGAATATCGAGCAGGAATCTTTTGCTCAGCAGACAAAAGCTTCGATCTCCCCATACTCGGTCAACATACCTATGCTTTTTTATTATAAAAGAAAAGTAAATCAAGGATATATCACTCTGGAGAATTTATTTAGAGGTCTTTTGGTTTGCGGGGTACCAGGTAGCGGAAAAAGTTTTGGTGTGATAATGCCAATCATACGTCAGATGATAAATAAGTCATTTACCATGTGCCTATATGATCTGAAATATCCAGATCTGGGTAAAATAGCGTATTATCATTACTCAAAAATGCTTGGGGCGGGTTATGATCATAATTTTCATGTTATCAATCTTAATCAGCCTCATAAAAGCCGTAGAGTAAACCCATTCAAAAGTGAATATATAAAAACCTTGGCTGATGCTTCAGAAACTGCCGAAGCGTTAGTGGAAGCCTTAAAGAAGGGCGATAAATCAGCTGGGAGCGATCAGTTTTTTACCCAGTCTGCCATAAATTTTCTAGCGGCGTGTATATATTTTTTCAGTAAGCATAAGGCAGGAAAATACTCCTCCCTACCGCATGTACTTGCTTTCTTAAATTTATCATATGATCAGATTTTCACCGTACTATTCAGTAATAGTGAGCTTGCCTCACTACTTTCACCCTTTATGTCTGCATATAAAGCTAAAGCCTTCGACCAATTAGAAGGACAAGTAGGAACATTAAAAATTTTTATTTCCAGAATGGCTACAAAGGAAACATTTTGGGTTTTTTCTGGGGATGATTTTGATCTTCACATCTCTTCACCAAAATGTCCCTCCATTTTAGTACTGGCCAATGACCCCAGCACGCAGAGTATAAACTCAACTTGTCTATCCATTGTCCTTAACAGAGTGACCAAACTTATCAATACCAAGGGCAATCTTCCTGTTGGCCTTGTGGTGGATGAAGCCCCAAGTGTATATATCCATAAAATTGATGTATTACTCGCTCAAGCCAGGTCCAATCTATCGGCCGTAGTGCTTGGTATTCAAGAGCTCCCAATGCTTCGCCAGCAATATGGAAAAGAGGCTGCAGACACCATAATGTCTATAATGGGGAATATTATATCCGGGGCGGTGCGTAGCAAAGACACATTGGAATGGTTAGAGAAACTTTTTGGAAAAGTAAAGCAACAAGGTGAAAGTTTAAGCATTGATAGATCCAAAACTTCTATTTCGGTAAATGAAAAACTTGATTCGCTAATACCAGCTGGAAAAATCGCTTCCCTCTCGGCGGGCGAAGTGGTAGGAATACTTGCTCGTGATAAAATAGAGAAATTTACAGGGGCATTTCAAACCACAGCAATCAATTGTAGAATAAACCTAAACATGACTGAACTGCAAGTGGAGGAATCAAATTATAAAGAGATGCCTTCCTACTATGACTTTGGAGGTAAGCAAGAAGAAATACTGCTAGAGAACTATTCCCAAATTATTCAGCAGGTTAACCAAATGGTAGATCAGATTATCCCAAATTAATCTCTAAAAATTTCTTGAATTCTCTTTAAACAAAAACTCAAAGAATATGATATCCTTATTATTAAATTTCTGCCTTTGCGGCAGAGGTATTAAATCCTTACTGCTCGCTTTTTGGCTATCTGTTTTACTTCTACCTAAAATTCATTTTGCACAGCAGCTCAAAATCAGCAGTCCTTTGCCTAAGCTCATCGTAACCTCCCCCTATGGTAAACGTATTCATCCTATTCTTGGTGTACAGAAATTCCATAGTGGTATAGATCTTAAATCCCAATCAGATACTATAAAAAGTATACTAGATGGACAGGTATTGCAGGCTGGCTATAATAGACAATTGGGCAATTTTATAGCCATCAAACATGGAGCTCTGGAAATTTGGTACGCCCATCTAAGCCGCATCTACGTCATGGCTGAGGATATGGTATCTGCTGGGGAGAATATAGGTATTACAGGAAATACGGGCCTGGCAACAGGTGAACATTTGCACCTAGCTATAAAAATCAATGGTTATTTTATCAACCCCCTTAAATTTCTAAAAGCCCTACAAAATCACAATTAAAACACGTTTAAAAACCGAATAACATGGATAAACATTATAAAAGCCTACTGGAAAAACTAACCTTACTAGCCTCGCTCAAGAGTGTTGAACTCACCCCTGAAGAAGCTTTACTCTATGGAGTTGAATATTCCGATAATTTCAATGAATTTGAATTAATGGAAGGAGGCGAAGATGAGCAATAAAAATTCAAAAGCACTACACGAAATAGTAGCAAATACGATCATTAAAAAGCTGGAAGAAGGAACTGCGCCTTGGCAATTGCCCTGGAATAGTAATGGGGCATCTTTTATTCTCCCCTATAATGCTATCACCGGTAATCGTTATAAAGGAATAAACATATTATCCCTATTAAGTGCCGAAAGAAATGATCCTCGATGGTTAACATTCAAACAGGCAGAATCAAAAGGATACAGTATTAAAAAGGGAGAAAAAGCTACGCTTATCCAATATGTAAAAACTCATGATTATTTAACTCCCCGAGATGAGCAGGGCAGAATTATTAACCCCCAAGATGGAAAACCTTCCAAAGAGCTTCAAAAACTTAAAACACCCATTATTACCACTGCATGGGTTTTTAATGCTGAGCAAGTAAATGGTATCGAGCCATTGAAAATTAGAGAAATAAAAAGTTCAAACTGGGAAGGCTTGCAAAGGGTTGAAAATCTTATAAAGGAGTCCAAAGCTGATATATCTCATACCGATGAAAACAGAGCCTATTATAATTCAGCAACCGATAAGATTATAATGCCTAAACGTAATCAGTTTGATTCGGCGGATAAATATTACGCCACCATCCTACATGAAATGAGTCACTGGACATCACACAAGGACCGTCTTAATAGAGATATAATAAACAAGTATGGAACAAGTGCATATGCCCGCGAAGAATTAAGGTCGGAAATAGCTTCGATGTTAATAGGGCATGAACTAAAAATAGGACATGATCCTTCCCAACATGTGGCCTATGTGGAGAGCTGGATTCAACTCCTAAAAGATAAGCCCTATGAAATACACGCTGCAGCAGCTGATGCTGAAAAGATATTAAACTATATAATGGCATTCGACATTAAAAGAGAAATCAATTCATCAAGACATGCAAATGAGAATGCTAAAGCTATGGATAGAAAATTGGATTCAAGCTTAAATATGGGAGATGTAATTCAATACAATAATTCTTCTTATAAAATCCATAGTCTGCTTAAAAGAGGTCGCTTTAAAGTAGAGGATCTCTCAACGGGAAATAACTTCATTCTTTCTAAATCCGATGTATTGTATAATTCATTAATCTCTGCTAAATCACCTACCAAGGTAATACCCATTAATATTAACCAAAACTCAGAACACATATCGCCAAAAGAAGAACACACTAACATTATATCAATTAAACGATAACATCGCTCAAACCTTAAAATCATGGAAAACTCAAAAAGTAAAATGGAAATCCTTCCTCTACAGGAATTAGAAAAATTAGGTCTTTATAAAGATGGTGACTTAAAATTAAGACCTCAGGATATTGAGTCACTACTCTCAGGTCGAAGAACTGATATGGTCAGTCTAAAAGAAATTCAGATCGAAGGCATTGAAATAGATAAACTTGATGCAAAACTTTCTTTATATCGCGATGAAAAAGACAACATTACTCTCCAGATACACCCTATTTATAATAAGCCTCAAAAGCACCCTTTACTAACTAACGAGGAAACCGAGGCCCTTATCTCTGGAGAAGTGAACGTAATGAGTAAAATACATAAAACCAGAGATGATCAAATCATTTCAATAAACATCGAATACGACAAACAGACCAAAGATTTTGTTTCCTATGACCCAAGCCGGCTACCCCAAATTATTGAAGTAAACGGCATACCCTTGTCCTCTCAACAACAAGAAGATTTTAGAAAAGGAAAGCTTATTGAATTAGAAGATGGTACAAGGCTCCAACATTCAGCTACCGATAGTCAGGGAATCCTCTCAGATCGAAAAAGATTAATTCTTTCAGTATTAATAGATGGAGGACTGTCCTATCTTATTTTCAGAGAGCTAAAAAACTTAAGGGATAACCGGCATGATCAGTCTGAGGGATTAACAAAAAACTACAATGAAACGCTTGCTAAACTAATTTTGGAAAACAAAGAAAATGTAGATAAGCAAACCACTGTTAAGGATTATCACGCGCAAATGAATAATAGCACACCAAGTAATTCTTACAGATATCCATCTAGATGAAATACTCTTAAGATAGTTGGGCAAAAAAAAAAGTGGAGTACAATATATATTTACTCCACTTTTTTATCATTCAAAAATCTATTAATATCCTACACCTGTTCTACGAGGCTGTCTAATAGCTGGCCAAGGCTGAGGGGTGCCATTAGGACCCGCCGGCATCACTCGTCTTTCTCTATTTACAAGCTCAGGTTCCTCTGATGCTTTATAAGCCATAGTTGCAGCAATGATCACATTCCATTTCAAATCATCAAATACTAACTTGTCGTAAGTATCTAAATTAGTGTGCCATGTGCTGGTGAAATATCCCCAGGATAGTGAGCTGAGCATAAATGCTGGGACGCCAGCAGCGACAAAAGAAGCATGATCGGAGCCTCCGCCGCCTGGCGAACCAGGAAATTCTGTTTTTATGTCTTTGGTAATTTGCTGAGGAACCGCACTTAACCATCTACCTACATAATCATATGCGTGCACAAATCCAGATCCATTGATTGTCTCCACACGGCCTGTTCCATTATCTAAGTTAAATACGGCTTGCGTTTTTTCTACAATTTCAGGATTATCTAGAACAAATGATCGAGAACCATTTAAACCTTGCTCCTCGCTTCCCCAGAGCCCTATTAAAATTGTACGTTTGGGATTTGGTAGAATCTGCTTTAATACGCGTGCTGCTTCCATCATTGCCAGCGTGCCTGTACCATTATCGGTAGCGCCAGATCCTCCTTCCCAAGAATCCAAATGCGCAGAAAGAATAACATATTCATCGGGTTTTTCTGTTCCCTTAATTTCAGCTATTGTATTGAACGAAGGTACAGGTCCTAATGATTTAGAAGATGTATTTACTGCAATTTTAGGTTTGATTCCTCCTTGAGCAAGACGATATAATATCCCATAATCTTCAAGGGAAATATCTAAAGTCGGAACTTTTTTTGAACGTGCCCCAAAGATCTTATTTGCTCCGAATTCTTTTGACCAATTACTAGTAAGTATTCCTACGGCTCCAGCATTTTCTAATATCCCAGGAATAGAATTTACATTATAACCTGTTGCTCTAATCTTATTGGCCCAAACTATAGAAAGAGAATCTCGCTCTTTATTCATCTTTGCAATTGATTCTTTAGTACCATATTTCTCCCAATCATGATCAGGTCGACCCGTTGGTTGAGGCATAGAAATCATTACATATTTACCTTTTACACTGGGTAACCAGCGCTGGAAATCTAACGAGTCCTTAATTTCCGGTAGAGCAATAACCTCCCCTTCGATAGTCTTCCCTTTTGTACTTGGACTCCATGCTAGCTGCGTTCCGGCTAAAGTTTTAATTCGTGGATACACCATGTCAATATGTGAAACCCCACGCTCCCAACCTTCCCATTCTCCAAACTGTTGATTCTTGGCTGGAATTCCCCAACTTTCAAACTTTTTTACTGCCCAGTTATTTGCATTAGTCATACCCGCAGTACCTACTAAACGAGGGCCAACAACATCAAGCAGCTCAAATGCTAATCCTTCCAATTGGGAATTTTTATTTACTTCTTCCACAATTTTTGTAACAATTGGATCTAATGTTTGAGCAGGTCTTTGACCTCTTTGTGCTAAAGCATTTTCAAATGAGAAAATACCCAAAATTAATGCCCCTGAGTAAACCCAAGCTTTACCCCTGCGTATGGTTCTTTGTTTCATAGTTTTTGTTAGATTGTAGTTAGTTCAACTTTGTTACCTCGAATTTAGGGATTTATATCAATAACTCACGTAAAAACCTAGATACTCATTTTTTTTTGAATATCATCTATTATTAGAATTTCGATTATAATTCAAAAACAAACAAAAATTAAGAGCTAAATGCGTAAAAGGTCTAAATTGATATTGACAATGCAACTCTTATTAACTAAATAGGCTCTTACTATTCTAGAAGAACATCTCCAAAAAGATCTTCATTGCGAATATTATTTAAAGCATCATCTATTACTAAAAAATGAATTTCATATAGAGGAACTGATAATTCAGCTAAAGCTGAACTATCCAAATCCAAAAACTTTTGTAAATCAATTTTATCCGGAATCCAAGTTGGGTTCTCACTGCTAAGAGGACTGGTAGAGCGTAAAACATTATACCCCCTCATTTTTAATTTCATCAGTATAGGATGCCTAAGTTTTACAAAATTCGGTGCCATATCACTATAACTCCTACAGTGGCAAATTTTTTAGACTTTAATAGTTATTATATCTTCAAGTTTGGTCGTGTAACATGGAGATAGTTTTTCCTGACGCATCGTCCATTTCCTTTTTCCTTGAACACCCAGGCGAATTGTATTTTGCCCGTAGAGCTGATTAATTTTATCCAGCGAAGCCATAAGCAAATCATGACGTTTATTTCTATTGGTAAATAAAATTTTGATTCGATAGTTTCACGTTTTAATTCTTGTTTTTTTTAAATTCTATCTGTAGATTTATTATAAAATTAATCGATTTAGCCAATTAAATTCTATTTTATGAAAAAAGTTCAACAAAAACTGTTGAGTCTTTTATTCTTACTAGCTATTCCTATTTTCGCATTTTCCCAAAAGCAAATTACAGGTGTTGTTAAAAACGGCTCAAATGGGGATGCAATCGGAGGTGTTAGTGTTCTGAAGAATAAAATAACTTCAACTCAGACCAATGCAAATGGTGAATTTCAATTAACTGCTAACGTGGGTGATAGCCTTACCTTTACGTATGTGGGAATGAAAACACTGAGTATTGCCGTCGATCAAAAAAACATTCTTGAAATTTTGCTGTATGAGGACGGCAGTACCATTGATGAGGTAACAGTGGTCGCATTCGGTACACAAAAAAAATCTAGTGTCGTGGGCGCTATTACGACGGTCAAAGCTTCAGATTTAAAAATCCCAGCATCCAACTTAACGGGATCATTTGCAGGTAGAATTCCTGGTGTCATTTCCTACCAAACATCTGGGGAACCCGGAGCGGACAATGCGCAGTTTTTTATTCGTGGTGTGACAACATTTGGTTATCAAACCTCTCCATTAATCTTAATTGATGGATTCGAAGCTACCACAGACAACCTCGCCAGATTGCAACCAGATGATATAGAAAGCTTCTCGATATTAAAAGATGCTTCAGCAACTGTATTGTATGGTGCTCGCGGTGCGAACGGTATTATCATGGTGACTACGAAATCTGGACGAGAAGGCCCCGTATCCATGAACGCGCGTGTGGATGTAAATACTGCCATGCCGACCAAAATGATTGATATGATAGACGGGGTTACCTATATGCGATTGTACAATCAAGCACAATTGACCCGCCAACCTATTTTAGGATCATACTATTCCGAACAAAAAATCCAATCTACCCAAAATGGGGAAGATGCTATGATCTACCCAAATATTAATTGGTACAATACATTATTCAATAAGTCTACTACCAATACTAAGGCAAATGTGAATTTGTCCGGAGGCGGCCAAGTTGCAACATATTATGTATCAACAGGATTTGATAAAGAAACAGGGCTTTTGAAAGTTGATAATCGAAACAACTTCAATAACAATATTGATATCAATCGATTATTTATACGGTCTAATGTTATTTTTAAATTAACGAAAACAACCACCTTAGACACCCGTATTCAAGGTAGATTTGAGCGTTATACTGGTCCATATGAATCTGCCTCCAATATTTTCCGTATGACAATGAATAGTAACCCAGTAGATTTTCCTGCTGTATACAAGCCTGATGCTGCGAATGAATTTACAGAGCATGTTCTATTCGGAAATTCATTTGTTACCGGTTCACTAAAATCAAATCCATATGCGGAGATGGTAAGGGGATTTGAAGACCGCAATGAAAGTAGCATCATCGCACAAGCAACATTATCCCAAGACTTAGGTTTCCTTACAGAAGGGCTAAAGATTCAGGGAAAAGCCTCGGTAAGTACTTGGGGAAAATACTCTAGTCGCCGAACATACAATCCTTTCTATTATGATTTAGAAAGCTACAATCAAATCACCGGTGAGTTCAAACTGTACCCACTCAACCCTACTTCGGGGCAATCATACCTTGGAAACGTAATTCCAGGACGTGATGCCAATGGACATTATTATTTCGAAGCCAGATTAAATTGGAATCGCTCATTTGGTTTGCACAATATTGGTGCTATGACTGTTGGTATGATGGAAGAAAAACTATTGACCGCGGGCAATAGTACTTCGATTTACGAAACATTACCCGAAAAAAACATGGGTAATTCAGGTCGTCTAACCTACGATTATGATAATAAATATTTCGCTGAGGCGAGTTATGGCTACAATGGATCAGAGAAATTTACTGGCGAAAAGCGTTATGGATTTTTTCCTTCATTTGGGGTAAGTTGGTTGATGTCCAACGAAAGTTTTTTTGAACCATTAAAACCTATCGTTAGCTCCTTGAAACTGCGTGGTACTTGGGGTTTAGTAGGTAACGATGCTATATCCAGTAGATCCGGTCGTTTCTTTTACCTTTCTGATATCGCTATGGGTGGTGGGGCATATCGCTGGGGAACCTCATTCATGAACGCTTATGATGGGTATTCTGTAAACAGATATGCTAACCCTGACATTACTTGGGAGCAATCCGAAAAATGGAATCTAGGAGCAGAAATTAATTTCATGAATGAATCCCTAAAATTTACAGCTGATTTCTTCAGAGATGTGCGTAGCAAGATTTACATGAATCGTGAAAACTTCCCAGCCTCAGCAGGTCTTGAAGCTAGTGTAAGTGGAAATGTTGGACAGGTAAGCTCGCAAGGTTTCGATGGTTCATTGGACTATATGAAAAACATAAATCAAGACTTTTGGTTATCAGGACGCGCAAATTTTACATATGCTGTTAACAAATTAGACGAATTGGATGAAAGAGATTACCCCGATTCATATTTAAAAAGAAGAGGACAAAACATCAACCAACAATGGGGCTTACTCGCTGAGCGCTTGTTTGTAGATGAGGAAGAAATACAAAACTCTCCAAAACAAGATTTCGGCGAATATATGGCTGGAGATATCAAATACAAAGACATAAACGGTGATGGAATCGTCAACAGTAATGACCGTATCGCTATGGGCTTCCCTACAGTACCAGAAATACAATATGGTTTTGGTATGTCGATGGGATACAAGTCCGTGGACTTATCCTTTTTCTTACAGGGTAATGCCAATGTATCTTTCTTTATCAATTCCTCGGCAGAATCTAATCTTTCCTCAGGAGCTTATGGTATTGCTCCATTTGCTAACAGAAGAAATGCCTTGGCCATCATTGCGGAAGATTATTGGAGTGAAACAAATCCAAATATTCACGCCTTTTGGCCTCGGTTATCTACCGAACCTGTCAACAATAATCTACAACAATCATCATGGTGGATGCGTGATGGATCTTTCTTGCGCTTAAAATCTGTAGAGATTGGATACAGCCCTAAAAGTTTAAAACGTTTTGGAATAAATAAAGGCAGCCGAATCTATTTCAGTGGTGAAAATTTATTTGTGACTAGTCCATTCAAACTTTGGGACCCAGAGATGGGAAGAAATGGATTGGGATATCCTCCAAACAAGAGATTTAACATTGGGATTCAGTTAGTGTATTAATTTAAAGAACTAATAAAATGAAATCATTAAAATATTTAGTAGTAGCAACTGCCATAAGTCTGGGTTCTTGTACGAAGTATCTAGATGTAGTTCCGGATAACACCTTAAAGTTAGAAGATATATTCACACTTAAAGAAGACGCATACAACGCACTAGCTAAAGTATACAGTTATTTGCCTAACGACGAGAGAACCCATGTAACCACATGGACATTAGGCGATGAATACGTAGGTAGATTGGATTTGAACAATACAACCAGCAATCTTAGAGCTATACGTATTATGCGTGGTTTACAGTCTCAGACAAACCCGCAATTGGGCTTCTGGTCTGGATCTGAAGGTGGAAAACCATTATATATAGCTATTCGCCAAGCGGATGTATTTTTAGCAAACATTGACAAAGTAAAAGACATGTCGGAAATGGAGATTGCCGATTGGAAAGCACAAGTGATGTTCTTAAAAGCATATTTCGCATTTTTACTTGTGCAGCAATATGGCCCCATTGTTATTCCCGAAACTACAGCCTCGCCTGAATCTACCAAAGAAGAGTTATTCTTACCTAGAAAAAAAGTTGAAGAATGCTTTACTTATATCTTGGATTTAATGAATCAAGCGATTCCAAAATTGAATGAGAGAGCGACTTCGAACAACCTGGGTCAAATTGATCAGGTAGCAGCAAAAGCAATTAAAGCGCGGGTCCTATTTTTTAGAGCAAGTCCATTTTTCAACGGGAACCAAGAGTATTTCGGTGACTTTATGGATAGAGATGGTCAACCATTTTTCCCAATGCAAGCGAATAACGAAAAATGGCAAGAAGCATTAGTAGCAATAAATGATGCAATTGCTACAGCGGAAGCAAATGGATTAGGATTATATAAATTCGAAAAAGAGCCTTTCATATACGATAGACCAGCCTTTCAAGAGAACACAGAAAGAATGAAAAAGTTGTATGATTTGCGTATGCTAATTGTAGATCCTTGGAACAAAGAATTAGTATGGGGAAATTCTAATCTTGACTACTATAACCAAGGTGAGCTAGCACACTCGACAAACATCAGATTACCAGAAGGCTATGGCGACGGGGTAGTAAATACAGCGGCCTACTCTTGGCAATGGATGGCAGCTACCTATGCAATGGCCGAACGCTATTATACTGAAAATGGTTTACCAATTGAAGAGGATCTTACTTATGATTATAATAATAGACATGAGATCATCAGAACCCCTGGCGCTGCAGATCCAGCATACACGCATTGGAATGGCTATATGCAACCAGGAGCGGAGACCATTAAGCTTTACATGAATAGAGAACCTAGATTCTATGCAAATTTGGGTATTACCGCCGGCTATTGGAGAGCACATGCCGTACGCATTAACACCATGATGTACGGTAACTCACATGGAGGGTATAATTCCTCTCAACATACTACCGACTTTTTAGCAACAGGTATTGGTACTCAAAAAATGATACATCCTGAATCGCAATCCAACGCTTGGCAACGTACTATAAAATTTCCATACCCAATAGTACGTATGGCAGATTTATATTTGATGAAAGCAGAAGCGATGAACGAACATCTTGGACCTTCACAATCTGTTTACGATGAAATCAACAAAGTAAGAGAACGTGCTGGTGTACCTAAAATAGAAGTTGTTTGGGCTGATCCTACACTAGCAAAAACAGTAAATAAACACAAAACCAAAGAAGGGCTAAGGGATATAATACTTCAAGAACGCGCGATTGAATTTGCGTTTGAAGGTATTCATTTTTGGGATATGTGGCGTCACAAAAGAGCGACTTCTGCCTTCTCATCACCGGTATGGGGATGGACCCACACAGGGACAACAGGTAACACTTTCTTTGTATTAGAGGTAAAACAACAGCGAAGATTTACTATCACAGACTGTTTATGGCCTATTAGTCTTAATGAGATGAATACCAATGGACAATTGATTCAGAACCCAGGATGGTAATTATTTGAAGATTTTAAATTGCAATTATTATGAAAACAATATATTTAGGATTCATTTACTGTCTGGTAAGTTTATGCATTATATCCGCTTGTAAAGAGAAAGATAGATTCAAACCCAATAGTGATGACACCCAAGCTCCAGGAAAAATCACTTTAAAAAGCTATGAGGCATTATACGGTGGGGCTAGATTTTTCTATTCATTTCCAGACGATGAGGATTTGATGAGTGTGGAGGCTATTTACACGAATAAAAATGGTAAAAAATTCACTTTCGCAGCTTCTTACTTTGTGGACTCTTTGGACGTATACGGTTTACCAGACACCGAAGAATATACTATTCAATTGTATGCTGTAGATAGAGCAGGTAATAAATCAGAACCATTAAATGTAAAAGTTAGACCTTTAGAACCTGCATTTAGTAGAGTAGCAAACTCGATGGTGGTAAAACCAGGATTTAGCTCTTTCTTTATAGATTGGTCAAATGAATTAAAGCAAAACATCAATGTATATGTTGATTTCTCCTTCAATCAAAATGGGGAAACTAGATCTATAACTTCTGTTTTTTCGTCAAATCTTGAAAAGGATAGACGCTTTATCAATGACCTTGTACTTTCTCCCTCGGAAAAAGTGGACGTAAAAATCAGAGTAGAAGACATATATGGTAATATCACAGAACCTATATCCAAAGGACAAATATCACTGTATGAAGATATTAAAATCCCAAAACAATCATGGATTTTACCCAACCCAAACGATTCAGTTGGCGGAGTTCCTATGGTATTCGGTAATGGTCTAGAGGGTAGAAATAGATACGTAATTGATGATATCATTGATAGAGGTGATAATTTGAATTTTATGCATACCAGTGGACGTGGAAAGACGGGGCGTTCAGCTGATGGGAATATGCCTTGGAATTTTATAATCGACTTAGGTGGATATTACGAACTTAGCCGCATAGTCACTGTACAGCGTCACTCCGGTGGCTTAGCTAATATATCACGAGGCCAATACTATAGAGATGAAAATGTTGGTGTGTATAATATGTACATCTGGGATGATGCTACTAATTCTTGGGAATTTGTTTCTCAAAGCAAAATAGAAGTTCCTTTAGGATTGAGTGAATTAGAGTTTGTGAAAAAAGGTGAAGCGGGTGATATGGCATATATGTATCCTGATGAACCGGCCTACACAAAGAAAACACGCTGGTTTAGATATGAAGCTGTCAAAAGTTTTAATGGAAACTATACCCTGGAAGATGCCAATTGTCTTTCGGAGATTACTCTTTATGGTAGAAAAAGTAACTAATCTTGAAATATGAAAGTTATTAAAAGAAACAGCAAATACCTATTTTTAATATGGGTATTAGCAATGATATATTCTTGTAAGGGAATGTATGACAATGTACAACCCTATTCTAACGAAGTGGTATACCCTGCAAAATACGACACTATTGTAAGTAAAGTAGGATTTGAGCGTGTAGAAATAGATTTGATGAAAGTAGGTCGCATTCCTTCGAGTCAAATATCAATGGGTAAATCAAAAAAAACTATTATTGAATACGATAGTGAAAAGATTGTGATAGACTCCTTAGTCTCATGGGTCAATGTCACAAATCTTAAACAATCTAAACTTTACAGAATTCGAGTATATACAATTGATGAGTTTGATAACAAATCAGTACCACAAGTGATTGCTGTAATACCATATACACAAGCCGATGTGGATAATCTGGTAGTCTCTTCTCCTCGTGTATTAACCTCTCCTAGTGCAGCTGTATTAGATTGGCCTACTTCACTAACCAATATTCTGCTAAACTATAAAAGCTTAGAATACCAATACACAGACAAGAATGGTACGAAGATAACAGGAAAACAAACGAATAATCCTCGAATATTTGCAGCGAACTTAAATGCTGGACAGCCATTCAACCTCCTTCTTAAATACAATGTTGTACCAAAGGTCAATGGCGTACCAATATTGGATTCTGTAGAGTTAAATACACCATTAGCTATAAATATGCCAACGGGATCTAGTACATTTAATCCTGCTGAGCGAGAAATACTTGAAGCAAATGGTATTACTACATTCACAGCAGATGCTGTGGCTAGTTACAAAAAGCTAACCTATCCAGTACATACCAATACATTACAAGATTTATTTTACTTTGCGAATGTTGAAGAATTGGATTTAACTGGGGGCAATTTATTCCAACTCAAAACATTAGATTACAATAGAAATGGTGTAGTCAAAACCATAGGTGGGGGAAGCTATTTACCATTCATTCGTAAGGTATCTCCTATTACAGATGCCAATGCACAAACTATGGTAGACCTGCTGAGATTAGGTATCATTAAAAAGATAAAATATATACCGAATTCATTAGGTATTGATCATCTATTGAAGCCCTTTGAAAACTCAGGTGTCATTGAATATGTGACCACCCCAAATGAGTCTTTAATTCCTATGAATTTCTTCTTAGATGGAAAAATACAAGATGCGACAGCCTGGGCATTGGATCTACAAATCCTTGCTACATCTCCACCTGCAGCTCCTGCTGGAATCACCTTACAAAATGTTTTTAAAGCAACTATGAGAGGTAAAAATGGAACATTTGTATTTGTAATCCCAAAGGAATACAGATTTAATATTCCAGAGTACAGATACCTTAAATTCAAAGTTTACATGCCGGCTAAATCTGTTATTAGCGGCACCTATGAGCCCTATCAAAGACTTTGGCCAAGGATAATGAATTACCTTTGGGCATTTTCATCAGAAAGTACATTTGGCCAGGAGGGTTCTTCATTTAATGCAAATGATTATAGAATACCAGATAATCAATTACAGCAATGGACAGATGTAACTGTTGATTTGCAGTCTAGAGTGAATACTCACAATAGAGTTATTGCTATAAATATTGGTGGCGAACCAAGTCTGACATTTGCTCCTACTGTAGATATGGTATATTATTTTGCTAATTTCAGATTTTCAAAATAAAAGATAAATAATAGTACAAGCAGGTTTGAGCTAATTCCAACCTGCTTGTATATATCCGTCCTATGAAATAAGTGTTTATTAGCTTTCGGGTGTGAACTACCCATTTGCTAAAGACAAATGGGCTTCGGGCTTCACAGACTTGTGCTTTGTTGCCAAAGTCTTATTTGAGTCTCCGCCCGTGTAATCGCCAGTTCCTGACGATATTATTTTTA
>PJUJ01000252.1_pt1 | contig 35632 bp, 33 predicted proteins | sample 1512321 | NCBI WGS metagenome assembly PJUJ01 (sample SAMN08177669, study PRJNA422409) | Feces metagenome, whole genome shotgun sequencing project. | isolation source: Chicken feces enriched on filter paper: beechwood xylan treatment | host: Gallus gallus | place: USA: Madison | collected 2015-01-15 | reverse complement strand
CGTCAACGCGGGCATGGTGCCGTTCAAGAACGTCTTCACCGGCGCCGAGACGCCCGCGCACCCGCGCGCGGCCAGCTCGCAGAAGTGCGTCCGCGCCGGCGGCAAGCACAACGACCTGGACAACGTCGGCTACACCGCCCGCCACCACACCTTCTTCGAGATGCTGGGCAACTTTTCGTTCGGCGACTACTTCAAGGAACAGGCGATCCACCACGCCTGGACCCTGCTGACCGGCGAGTTCAAGCTGCCCAAGGAAAAGCTGCTGGTCACGGTGTACCACACCGACGACGAGGCGGCCGATCTCTGGAAGAAGATCGCCGGCCTGTCCGACGACAAGATCATCCGCATCCCCACCAGCGACAACTTCTGGTCCATGGGCGACACCGGCCCCTGCGGCCCGTGCTCGGAAATCTTCTACGACCACGGCGAAGGCATCTTCGGCGGCCCTCCGGGCAGCCCCGATGAGGACGGCGACCGCTTCATCGAGATCTGGAACCTGGTGTTCATGCAGTTCGAGCAGATCGCCGGCGGCGAGCGCCTGGCGCTGCCCAAGCCCTCGATCGACACCGGCATGGGCCTGGAGCGCATCGCCGCCGTCCTGCAGGGCGTGCACGACAACTACGACATCGACCTGTTCAAGGCGCTGATCGCCGCCTCGGTCGAACTGACCGGCGTCAAGGCCGAAGGCGCCCAGGCGCCCTCGCACCGCGTGATCGCCGACCACCTGCGCTCGTCGTCGTTCCTGCTGGCCGACGGCGTCACCCCGTCGAACGAAGGCCGCGGCTACGTGCTGCGCCGGATCATGCGCCGGGCCATGCGCCACGCCTACCTGCTGGGCGCGAGCGAGCCCCTGATGCACCGCCTGGCGCCGACCCTGGTGGCCGAGATGGGCCAGGCCTATCCGGAGCTGCGCCGCGCCGAGGCCTCGATCGTCGAGACCCTGCGCCAGGAGGAAGAGCGCTTCCGCACCACGCTGGGCCGCGGCATGGGCCTGCTCGACGAAGCCACCGCCAACCTTTCGACCGGCGACGTGCTGGACGGCGAGACCGCCTTCAAGCTGTACGACACCTACGGCTTCCCGCTCGACCTGACCCAGGACGCCGTGCGCGCCAAGGGCCTGACCGTCGACACCGACGGCTTCGACGCGGCCATGCAGAAGCAGCGCGAGATGGCGCGCGCCAACTGGGCCGGTTCGGGCCAGCAGGGCGCGGCGGCCGCCTGGTTCTCGATCAAGGAGAAGGCCGGCGCCACCGACTTCGTCGGCTATGAGACCACCGAGACCACGGGCGTCGTGAAGGCCATCGTCGCCGACGGCGCCGAGGTCGAGGCCGCTTCGGCCGGCCAGACCGTCGACGTGCTGCTCGACCGCACCAGCTTCTACGCCGAAAGCGGCGGTCAGGCCGGCGACACCGGCGTCATCGAGGCCAATGGCGCGGAAAGCCGCGTGCTCGACACCCAGAAGCAGGCCGGCGAACTGCACGTGCACCGGGTCGAGCTGGCCGGTCCGCTGAAGGTCGGCGACCAGGTCGTCGCCTCGGTCGACGCCGAGCGCCGCCACACCACCCGCTCCAACCACTCGGCCGCGCATCTGGTGCACGCCGCCCTGCACCACGTGCTGGGCCCGCACGTCGCCCAGAAGGGCCAGATGGTCGACGGCGAGCGCATGCGCTTCGACTTCAGCCACGGCGGCCCGCTGAGCGCCGACGAGATCGAGCGCATCGAGGCCGAAGTGAACGCGGTCATCCGCCAGAACGTGGCGGCCCGCACCGAGGAAATGGCTCCTGAAGCCGCCATCGAGGCCGGCGCCGTGGCGCTGTTCGGCGAGAAGTACGGCGACAGCGTGCGCGTGCTGACCCTGGGCGACAGCCTCACCGACGCGGGCAAGGCCTATTCGGTCGAACTGTGCGGCGGCACCCACGTGGCCCGCACCGGCGACATCGCCCTGTTCAAGATCGTCTCCGAGCAAGGCGTGGCCGCCGGCGTGCGCCGCATCGAGGCCCTGACCGGCGAGGCGGCCCGCCGCTTCCTGCTCGACCAGGCCGGCGTCGCCAAGGCCCTGGCCGACCAGTTCAAGACCCCGGTCGCCGAGGTCCTCTCGCGCGTCGACGCCCTGGTGGCCGAGCGCAAGAAGCTGGAGAAGGAACTGGCCGAGGCCAAGAAGCAGCTGGCCCTGGGCGGCGGCGGCGCGGCCTCCGGTCCGGAAGACGTGAACGGCACGGCCCTGATCGCCCGTGTCCTCGACGGCGTCGGCGGCAAGGAGCTGCGCGGCGTCGCCGAGGAGTTCAAGAAGCAGCTGACCTCGGGCGTCGTGGCCCTGGTCGGCACGACCGACGGCAAGGCCGCCGTCACCGTCGCCGTGACCGCCGATCTCGTCGGCAAGTTCAGCGCCGCGGACCTGGCCAAGGCCGCCGTGATCGCCATGGGCGGCCAGGGCGCGGGCGGCAAGCCCGACTTCGCCCAGGGCGGCGCTCCGGACGCCACCAAGGCCGACGACGGCCTGGCGGCGATCAAGGCCGTTCTGGCCGGCTGATACGGATGACGAGCCGGGGCGACGACGTCGCTCCGGCTCTTTCGTTTCCAGCGCCGCCATTGCGGCGTTGGATCGGAATGACCTACGACATTGGTCATGCGGCGCGCGCTCTACGACCTTCTGCAGGAACGTTCGATCGTCCATCCCTCGCGGGTGGAAGCGATCACCTGGCGTGACGGCCGGCTGACGGTCGATGTCCGGGGATGGCGCTGGTGGGAGGCGTCGAGTCCGAGCCCGGCGACCGAAGGGGCGATCACCCTCATCTTCGAGGAGGTGTCGGAAGGGCGCTTCAAGCTCGACGGGCTGGACGACAACGACGAGATGCTCGACAGCTTCGAGATTCGCCGGGTGTCCGAAACGCCCTGGGCGCGCGCGGCGAACTGGTCGATCTTCTGCGCCGCGCCGATCCCCGACCCGCTGGCGATCCACACGGCGCTGCAGGACCACCTGCATCGCAGCAGCGCCTGTTTCGGGGTCGAGGACTTTCTGAACGAGGCGTCCAGGCTGAGCGCCTTCGTCGAGATGACGAAGACGCCGGGCTTCCTGTTGGCCGCGGCCCCAGAGAGCATTCGCGACCTGATCAGCGAGGAGCTCGACCGCCAGTCGGTGCGCTACAGCCTCGTCGAGACGGTGGCCGACTCCGAGCCCCGCTTCTTCGTCACGCTGGGGCGCTCGACCTTCTTCTGCGAAGAGGCGATCGCCGAGACGGCCGGCTAGGGCCTAGGGATCCAGCTGAACCTGCCCCTCGCCCAGCTGCAGCCAGTCGGTGAAGGGCCGGTGGTAATAGAGGTCGAAGACCTCGGCCTGCAGCTTGAAGGGCAGGCTGCTTTCGCTGTTCCACAGCATCACGACGCCGGTCTTCTTGGCCGGATCGAACATCATGGTGGCGCGATAGCCGTCGACGGCGCCGCTGTGGCCGGCCAGGCGGTGGCCCTGGTAGCCGAAGCTGCGCATGGCCAGGCCGTAGCCCGGTTTCTCCAGCGTGCGGCCCAGCGGCGAGTTGCCGTAGGGGCGGCCGGTGTTGACGCGCGGTCGCTGGATTTCCTCGAGGACGCCTGCCGGCAGCACGGCGGGGGCGAGGCCCATCTGGGCCTGCATCCAGCGCGCCAGGTCGACGATGTTGGAGTTCACGCCGGCGGCGGCGGGGGTCAGGTAATAGGCCTCGGCCAGGGTCAGGCGGCGACCGTAGCGGGTGGGGCGGGCCCAGTGCCGGGCGTCGCTAAGCTCGCTCATGCCGATGGTGGCGCTGGTCATGCCCAGCGGCACGAACAGGCGCTGCCGGGCCTCTTCGGCGTAGGGGCGATGGGTGGTGGTCTCGACCACCTCGCGGATCGTGTCGAAGGCGACGTTCTGGTAGGTGTGGCAGGTGGCCGGAGGGCACTGGGGCGGCACCTCGCCCAGGGCCTGGCGGATCATCTTGGGCGAGCGGCCGCCCTCCAGCCAGCCGTCATAGGCGTTGCGCGGCAGGCCCGTGCGCTGCGAGAGCAACTGCTCGATGGTCAGGGTGCGTTGCGCGTCGGCCGGCAGGCGCAGGCTGGTGTCGAAACGCCCCAGCGGGTCGGACAGCGAGAAGACGCCGTCCTGGGCCAGGCGCGCGCTGAGCGAACCGGCCACGGTCTTGGACAGCGAGGCCCAGCGGAACACGGTGTCGGCGCCGACCGTCTCGCCATCGTCCGGCGCGGTGCGGCCATAGCCCTTCACGAACGACAGCCGGCCGTCCTCGACCACGGCGATCGCCAGCCCGGTCATCGAACGGTCGCGCATCATCGCCCCGATGCGGGCGTCGAGAGCGCGATAGTCGATCTCGCCGCGCCAGTCCTGGGGCTTGAGCGGAAGCGCCACCGGCGTGGCGGCCGCGGCGATGGTCTGCTCGGTCTTGGAGACGCGCGCGCAGCGCGAGAGGGTGAGGGCGGCGGCGCCCAGGGCCGCCACGGCGGCTGCGGCCGCGGCGATCTTCCAGCCGCGGCCCCGGTCGCGCCGGAAGGTGAACCGCGAGGTCTTGATGAACTTGGTCAGGCGTCTTTACCGGTCGAAGCGGCGACACGGGCCGCCGTCGGGGGTCGCGTCGCATGATTTACTGAGGGGCTGTCCTACGCGTTTGGCGCGGCGTGACAAACCCCTTAGGCCGCCAACCGGGGCGATTCCGAGGCCCTGGCCGAAGAGTCAGCGGCCATGCCCCCGGACCTGCGCGGTCGCCGCCGCGTAACGGCCGGGCGAGACGCCGAACGAGCGCTGGAACAGCGTGACGAAGCTGCTGGCCGAGGTGAAGCCCAGGTCCTGGGCGGCCTGCTTGACCGACTGGCCGGCCTCGAGGCGCGCGGCCGCCTCGGTCATCCGCAGTTGCTGGCGCCAGGTGGTGAAGCCCATGCCCGTCTCGGCCCGGAAGGCGCGGGTGAAGGTGCGCCGGCTCATGCCCGCCACCTGGGCCCAGGCGTCGATGTCGCGGTCGTCGGCGGGGGCGATCCGCAGGGCGTCGCAGATCCGGCGCACGCGCGGATCGCGGGGCAGGCGCGGACCGGCATAGGCCGAGGCCGGAGCGCGGTCGATCTCGCCCAGCATCAGGCGGACGATCTGGCCCTCGCGCCCGGCTTCGTCATAGGCCGGGTCGAAGGTCAGGAACTCTTCGACCAGGGCGTGGAGGAAGGGCGTCACGTCGATGACCTTCAGGTCGCGCGGCTGGGGATCGGCCTTGGGCGTGACATAGAGGGCGTTGTAGGCGGCGGGGCCGCGGCAGCTGACCTCGTGGGTCAGGCCCGGAGGTATCCACACCCCGCGCCCCGGCGGCAGCAGGATGGCCGAACCGCCGGCCCGCACGGCGGCCACGCCTTCCAGCCGATAGGAGAACTGGGCGCGGTCGTGCACGTGCGGCGGATCGTAATAGCCCTTGGCCTGGCGGCCGTGCAGCCCGACCACGGGCCGGATCGGCGGATGGTCGGCGCTGCTCTTGTCGAAAGGCGGTTCGGGGGTTTCGGTGGGCAAGGGGCTCCGGTCCCAGGTGTTCCAGATCGTCTGGTTGAGCCACAACCGCAGCGGTTCGTCAGTTCGCATACGGGCCGTTTTGTTTTCGGATCGGGCCAACCGTCGCCCGCTTCATTGCGACTAACTCTCAATAACGCTACTCGCGCCGCCACGTAAACAGTCGGGCTGGACGAAGGAGTGGGCGTGAGGGCGGCGCAGGGCAGGTGGGCAGGCTTGGGGCGGACGGCGGACGTCCTCGCCCGGATCGCGATCGCCATGTTCGGCGGCTACGCGGCGATGGCCGCCTGCACCATGCTGCTGGCCCGCGTGCTGCCGGGAGAGGCGCTGGACCGCACCCTGTGGTCGACCATCCTGTCGTTCGGGATTTATGCGGCCCTGGTGGTCTGGACCTTCGCGGCCCGCAGCGCCCTGCGCGCCGGCCTGGTGACGCTGGCCGTCGGCGTCGTCGCCGGCCTGGGCGCGGCGTGGGCGGCATGAAGGGCGCCGGACCCAAGCCCCAGGGCTTCCGCCAGTCGCAGGCGGGCCTGCACACCTGGACCGGGCTGCTGGTCGGCTGGATCCTTTATCTGATCTTCCTCAACGGCGCGGTCAGCTACTGGCGCGAGGAGATCACTCGCTGGTCGCGGCCCGAGATCGGGGCTGCCCGCGACGTCGAGACGGTCGCGCGCGGCGCAGTCGCGCACCTGCAGGCCACCGCCCCCAAGGCGGCGAGTTGGTCGATCAGCCTGCCCGACGAGCGCGCCAGCGGCGCGACGGCCACCTTCCGCGACAAGGGGCGGCCGGCCCCGCGGCGAGGCGTGGATCCCAACGCCGTGACCATCGGCCCTGACGGCCAGGTCGCCCGGCCGCGCGACACCGAAGGCGGCGACGTCTTCTACCGGCTGCACTTCGACCTGCGCTACGTGCCGGTGATCTGGGGACGCTGGGTGGCGGGCTTCTGCGCCATGTTCATGCTGGTGGCGATCATCAGCGGCGTGATCACCCACAAGAAGATCTTCGCCGACTTCTTCACCTTCCGTCCGGGCAAGGGCCAGCGCAGCTGGCTGGACGGCCACAACGCCCTGGCGGTGCTGGCCCTGCCGTTCCACGCCATGATCACCTACACCGGGCTGGTCACCCTGATGGTGCTGTACGTGCCCTGGGGCGTGGCGGCCAACTATCCCAGCAAGACGGCGTACTACGCCCAGAGCATCACCCGCGCCAAGCCGGTGAAGCCCTCGGGCGAGGCCGCGCCCCTGGTCGATATCGGCGCTGTGCTGGCGACCGCCGAACGGGCCTGGGACGGCGGTCATGCGGGCCTGATCCGCATCGACGCCCCCAATGACGCGGCCGCGAGGATCACGCTCACCCGCCGGGCCAGCGACACCCTGGTCGACGGCCGGTGGGAGATCGTCTTCGACGGCGTGACCGGCAAGATCCGCTCGCAGGTCGAGCCGACGTCGAGCGGGATGATCGCCAGGGGCGGCATGATCGGCCTGCACGCCGGACGCTTCGCGCCGATGACCCTGCGCTGGCTGTTCTTCCTGTCGGGCCTGGCCGGTACGGCGATGGTGGCCACGGGTCTCGTCCTATGGATCGCCAAGCGCCGCCAGAAGCTGGCCGATCCGGACCGCCCGCACTTCGGCTTCCGTCTGGTCGAACGCCTGAACGTCGGCACGATCGCCGGCCTGCCCGCGGCCATGGCCGTCTTCCTGTGGGCCAACCGCCTGCTGCCGACGACCCTGGCCGGGCGCGCCGACTGGGAAGTGCATGCGATGTTCATCGCCTGGGGCGTGCTGCTGCTGCACGGTTTCGTCCGGCCGCCGCGTAGGGGCTGGATCGAGCAGCTGTCGCTGACCGCGGCGCTGCTGGTGGGGCTGCCGGTGTTCAATCTGGTCGCCACCCAGCGCGGGGTCCTCGCCAGCCTGCAGGCCGGCGACACGGCCATGGCGGTCATGGACCTGACCCTGCTGGCCCTGGGCGCGGCCTTCGCGGCGATGGCGCTGGGCGTCGTCCGCCACAAGCCGGGCGCCCCCAAGGCGAGGAGGGCGAAGGCCGTCGCGCCGCCGCCGGTCCAGCCCGTCGTCGTCCGCGAGCCGGCAGAGGCCGAGGCGTGACCCTGCTGGCCTTCCTGCTTTGCCTGGCCGGGTTCCTGGCCCTGTCGCTGGCCATGCCCCGCCATCACGCGGCCCTGGTCGGCGGACCTCTGACCAGGCAACGGCGCCGGGTCCTCAAGATCGCCGGCTGGTTGGGCCTCGTGCTCGGCCTGGCCGCCTCGCTGGCCGCCTGGGGCCTGGCCTGGGGCGCGATCGGCTGGCTGGGCCTGCTGACCGCGGCGGCCGCCCCCGTGCTGCTGGTCCAGACCTGGTGGCCGCGCGCCAAACCCTGATCCCGCCTTTCCGCCGGCCGTGCGCCGGCGCTCTCCGCATCATCCGAACCCGAAGGAAGACCCGCCTTGTCCGCTATCCACCGTCCCGCCCGCCGCGCAGCCCTGCTGGCCGGCGTCGCCGTCCTTTCGCTGGCCGGAACCGCCCACGCCGAGGACCAGGCCGTCCAGGACGAGACCGCAGTCGACGCCGTGCTGGTGACCGGCCGCACCGAGGGCTACCAGGTCAAGGGGACCAACACCGCCACCAAGCTGCCGCTGACCCTGCGCGAGACGCCCCAGTCGCTGACCGTCTTCACCCGCCAGCGGATCGAGGACTTCAACCTGATCACGGTAGCCGAGGTCTTCGCCCAGACCCCCGGCGTCAACGTCCAGCAGTACGATTCCAACCGCGTGCTTTTCAACGCGCGCGGCTTTGCGATCACCAACTTCCAGTTCGACGGGGTGCCCACCCAGTACACCACCGGCGCCGGCGGCAACTCGGTGCTGAGCGACACCTCGATCTACGAGCGCATCGAGGTGGTGCGCGGCGCCACGGGCCTGGTCACCGGCGCGGGCGACCCGTCGGCGACGATCAACATGGTGCGCAAGCGGCCGACCGAGGACTTCCGCGCCAGCACCAGCCTGTCGGCCGGCTCGTGGGACTATCGGCGCGGCGAGCTCGACCTGTCGGGGCCGCTGCTGAAGAGCGGCAAGGTGCGCGGCCGGCTGGTCGGCGCCTATACCGACCGCGAGTCGTACGTGCGGTTCCAGCACGACACCTCGCCCAGCCTGTACGGCGTGGTCGAGGCCGACCTGACCGACAGGACCCGCCTGCGCGTCGGCACCGACTATCTGCGCACCGACTCCAAGGGCGGGGCCTGGAGCGCCGCGCCGATCTTCTTCCGCGACGGCTCGGTCGCCGAGATGCCGCGCTCCTACAGCGCCGCGGCCAAGTGGAACCGCTGGGAGCGCGACAGCCGCAACCTGTTCGCCGTGCTCGAGCACGAGTTCGGCGCGGGCTGGGTGGGGCGCCTGGCCTACAACAACCGCGCCACCGACACCGAGAGCCTGCTGCTGGCCGGCTCCAACAGCGGCGGTTTCGCCGACAAGACCACGGGCCTTGGCCTGACCATCTCCGACACCTATTCGGTCAGCGAGACGCGCGAGGAGTCGGTCGACGCCTACGCCTCGGGCCCGTTCCAGATGTTCGGCCGCCAGCATGAGCTGGTCATGGGCGCCAACTTCTTCGAGCGCGACCTGGCCACCATCAACGCCGGCATCACCAGCCGCCCCTACAGCCTGACGGCCTTCCCGAGCATCTACGCCTGGGACGGCGAGATCGGCCGGCCGGTGACCTACAACACCGGCAGGCCGCGCAGCATCGTCTCGACCAGCGAGGCGGGTCTCTACGCCGCCGTGCGCCTGAACCCGACCGACCGCCTGAAGGTGATCGCCGGCGCCCGCGTCAGCGACTGGAGCACCCGCACCGAGAACTACAGCACCACCACCGGCGCCCGCACGACGACGACCGGCCGCTACTCGCAGGACCGCGTCTCGCCCTATATCGGCGTGCTCTACGACCTGTCGACCAACCTGACGGCCTTCTTTAGCTATGCCGACGTCTTCCAGCCGCAGAACCTGTTCGACGCCGACTTCAAGCAGCTGGATCCCAAGGTCGGCGGCAACTACGAGGCAGGCGTGAAGGCCGAGTTCTTCGACAAGCGGCTCTACGCCTCGGTCAACGGCTTCTACATGCAGCAGGACAACGTCGCCGAGCTGGACCCGACCGTGCCGGCCAACTCGCTGCCCGACGGCTCGTCGGCCTATCGCGCGGTGAAGGGCGTGGAGACCCGCGGCGGCGAGATCGAGGTCTCCGGCTCGATCACTCCGAACTGGAGCGTCACGGGCGGCTACACCTACACCCACAACGAAAACGCGGCGGGCGTGCGGGTCTTCACCGTCAATCCGCTGCACATGGTCAAGCTGAACTCGACCTACAAGCTGGGCAAGTGGACGCTGGGCGGCGGGATCAGCTGGCAGACGCAGGTCTATCAGAACATCAACGCCCCCAGCGGCGCCTTCACCTCGACGGGCGCGCCGGTGCTGGCCTCGCGGCGGGTGAGCCAGGACGGCTATCTCCTGGCCGACGCCCTGGTGCGCTACGCCTTCACGCCCAAGGTCAGCGTCGGCGTCAACGTCACCAACCTGTTCGACGAGAAGTACTATCGCAACGTCGGCTACTTCAACGGCGGCTACTGGGGCGAACCGCGCCGGGTGCTGTTCAACGTCCGCGCCCGCTACTGATCGGGCGTGGGGGCGGCCTGGGGCTGCGTGGGGGCGCGCCTCAGGTCACCAGCACCAGCTCGCCGCCGGGCGTGAAGACGTACTCGTAATAGAACCAAAGGTCGGTGGGGCTGCTCGCCTCGATCTTGAAGGCGGTGATCAGGCGCTGGCCGTCGGTCTTCAGGTAGATGGCCCCGTAGACGTCGACATTGGTCTTCGACAGCTTGGCGAGGTCGGCCTTGATGGTCTCGGCCAGGGCGGGAGAGGGGGCCGCGGCCAGCTGGGCGACGGCCTTGCCCACCTTCTCGATCAGCGCCTGGTCGGTCTTCTCGCGGGTGGAGCGCTGCAGCTCGGTCGACAGCAGCACCGGCGAGGCGCCGCGGCCGGCGCGGCCCAGCCGGCCCAGAAGGTCGGGGCGCGGGTGGACGTGGCCCTCCTCGTCGCCGGACGAGATGATGAAGCAGGCCGGGTTGACCGCCTCGAGGAAGGCGTCGGTGACCTTCTCCGAGCCGTGGTGGCAGACCTTCATGATGTCGGACCGGAAGCGCTGGGCGACCTTGCCGACCATCATCCGGTACTCGGTTCCGCCGGCGGCGGGGAAGGCCGAAAGCCCGGCGTAGCGGGTCAGCAGATAGCGCTCGGCCGGCTCGTTGAGGTCGCCGCCGAAGAACACGCTGAACCGGCCGTAGGTCAGGCGCAGCAGAATCGAATGGCCGTTCTTGGTCTCGCCGTAGGAGCCGCCGATGCGGCGCAGGCGCGCCTTGCCGTCCGCGTCGCGCTCGACCGCCGGGCCCAGCACCTCAATGGCGTAGCCGCGACCGTCGGAGGGGGCGTAGCCGGGCATGTAGCTGCGGCCGTCCTCGATCTGGCCGTGCTCGGTCGACAGCATGCCGATCTCGCCGACCTTGGGATTGTCCAGCGCGGCCTGCATCACGCCGGGAAAGCCGTACCGGGCGTTGGCCTTGCGGTCGGGCAACTGGGCGCGGACGTCGGCCTCGGTCTGCGCCAGCTCGGTCTGGTAGGTGAGCTTGCTGGCCGGATCCTTCACGAAGGCCCCCAGCTTGGCCCAGGTGCCCGACACCGCCCGCTCGACCAGGCCGTTCTGCCAGATGCGCTTGAAGCCGATCTTGGGGTTGGCGAAGATCGCCCCGAAGCCCAGGTAGTGGTCGCTGTCGGGGTGGGTGATCACCGCGGAGTCGAACGAAAAGCCGCGATAGGCCTTGAAGCGGCCGTTCAGGAACCGCTCCATGTTGTCGCCCTCGCCGGCGTCGACGACGATCACGCCCTCCTTCTCGCCGGTCTCTGGGGTGATCAGCACCGCCCCGTCGCCCTGGCCGACGTCGAGGAACACGATCTCCAGCGGCCGCGTCGGCGTGGTGTCGGCCTTGGGCACGTAGAGGGTCTGGGGATTGGTGTTCGGCGACCACTTGATGCGCAGCCAGCCGTCCGGCTCCTCGCCGTCGAGGCTGAGCCAGTCGCCCCACAACACCTGGCGGACCTTGGTCTTGCGGTCGGCCGCGTAGAGAAAGATCTTCCGCCCGTCGTGGCCGAGCCCGGCATAGACGTGAGCCATGACGCCCTCCCTGGTTTTCAACCCATGGGCGTAGTCTAGCGCGGTTACGCTTTGAATTCACGACGATCCTCGCGGACGCCCCGATGGCCCACTTGGCCAAATCGCGGGGCGACTGAACAAGACCGTTCGTGTCGGCCGAGACACATTCCCCGGACTTCTTCCAATCCGCATCCAAGGACAAAGTCGATGCCGATCAAGGCCACCCCGACCCCCGGCCCGCAGCTGCTGACGCCGACCGACCACACCCTGATCATGATCGATTTCCAGTCGCAGATGGCGTTCGCGACCCACTCGATCGACGCGATCACCCTGCGCAACAACGCCGGCCTGGTGGCCAGCGCCGCCGCCGGCTTCGGCGTCTCGACCATCCTGACCACGGTCGCCGAAAAGAGCTTCTCGGGCCCGATGTTCGCTGAGGTCACCGCCCCGTTCCCGGGCAAGACCCTGCTGGACCGCACCTCGATGAACACCTGGGAAGACGCCCCGGTGATCGAGGAGGTCAACAAGATCGGCAAGGACCGCATCGTGCTGGCCGGCCTGTGGACCAGCGTCTGCATCGTCGGCCCGGCGCTGTCGGCCCTGGCCCAGGGCTATGAGGTCTACGTGATCACCGACGCCTGCGGCGACGTCTCGGCCGAGGCTCATGAGCGCGCCGTCGAGCGCATGATCCAGGCCGGCGCCCGCCCGATCACCGCCCTGCAGTACCTGCTGGAAATGCAGCGCGACTGGGCCCGCACCGAGACCTACGACATGACCACCGGCATCGCGAAGGTGCACGGCGGCGGCTACGGCCTGGGCATCATCTACGCCAAGTCGATGTTCAACGCCCACGAAGGCTAACAGGCCCGCCCGCGCCGGCTCGACCCCGGGCCGGCGCGACGCGCCTCAGCAAGGCGTCCGATGATGAAGATCTACATCCTGTCGCTCGCCGCCGGCCTGGCGGTCGGCGTGTTCTACGGCCTGCTGCAGGTGCGCTCGCCGGCGCCGCCGGTGGTGGCCCTGGTCGGCCTGTTCGGCATCCTGGTCGGCGAGCAGATCCCGCCGCTGGTCAAGGGCTGGATGGCCCGCAAGCCGGCCGCCGTCTCGTGGCTGAACCATCAGGTCAAGCCGCACATGTTCGGCCCGCTGCCCTGCGGCCAGAAGCCGGCCGAGCTGGCGCAAGGCGAACCGCCCGCAGCGCCCAAGGCCTGAAGACCCGTCCCTGAAGAGTTTCCTCCGGAGTTCCGCCCATGACCTCGCCCGACCTGATCCTGCGCAACGGCCGCTTCACCACCCTGGACCGCAGCAATCCGAACGCCGAAGCCGTGGCCGTGACCGAGGGGCGCTTCTCCGCCGTCGGGACCGAGACCGAGGTCATGGCCCTGGCCGGCCCCAACACCAAGGTCGTCGACCTGAAGGGCCGCCGGGCGCTGCCGGGCCTGATCGACAACCACCTGCACATCATCCGCGGCGGCCTGAACTTCAACATGGAGCTGCGCTGGGACGGCGTGCGCTCGCTGGCCGACGCCATGAACATGCTCAAGCGTCAGGTGGCCATCACCCCGCCGCCGCAGTGGGTGCGCGTGGTCGGCGGCTTCACCGAGCACCAGTTCGTCGAAAAGCGCCTGCCGACCATCGAGGAGCTGAACGCCGTGGCGCCCGACACGCCGGTGTTCATCTTGCACCTCTATGACCGCGCGCTGCTGAACCAGGCCGCCCTGCGCGTCATCGGCTACGACCGCGACACCCCCGAACCGCCCGGCGGCCAGATCATCCGCGACAGCCAGGGCAACCCGACCGGCCTGCTGCTGGCCAAGCCCAACGCCCAGATCCTCTACGCCACCCTGGCCAAGGGTCCCAAGCTGCCCTTCGACTACCAGGTCAACTCGACCCGCCACTTCATGCGCGAACTGAACCGCCTGGGCGTGACCGGGGCGATCGACGCCGGCGGCGGCTTCCAGAACTATCCGGACGACTACGAGGTGATCCAGAAGCTGGCCGACGAGAACCAGCTGACCATCCGTCTGGCCTACAACCTCTTCACCCAGAAGCCCAAGGGCGAGAAGGACGACTTCCTGAACTGGACGAAGACGTCGAAGTACAAGCAGGGCGACGACTACTTCCGCCACAACGGCGCCGGCGAGATGCTGGTGTTCTCGGCCGCCGACTTCGAGGACTTCCGCCAGCCGCGCCCCGACATGCCACCGCAGATGGAAGGCGAGCTCGAAGAGGTCGTGACGATCCTGGCCCAGAACCGCTGGCCCTGGCGGATGCACGCCACCTATGACGAGACCATCGACCGGGCGCTGGACGTCTTCGAGAAGGTCAACAAGGACGTCCCGCTGGAGGGCCTGAACTGGTTCTTCGACCACGCCGAGACGATCTCGGAGAAGTCGATCGACCGCATCGCCGCGCTCGGCGGGGGCGTCGCCGTGCAGCACCGCATGGCCTATCAGGGCGAGTACTTCCTGGAGCGCTACGGCCCGGCCGCCGCCGAGGCGACGCCGCCGATCGCCAAGATGCTGGAGAAGGGCCTGAAGGTCTCTGCCGGCACGGATGCGACGCGCGTGGCTTCGTACAATCCGTGGGTCTCGCTGGCCTGGATGATCACCGGCAAGACCGTCGGCGGTACGCGCCTCTATTCGCAGCGCAACTGCCTTGATCGCGAGAGCGCGCTTCGCATGTGGACCGAGAACGTCACCTGGTTCTCCAACGAGGAGGGCAAGAAGGGCCGGATCGTGGAAGGCCAGCTGGCCGACCTGATCGTGCCCGACCGCGACTTCTTCGGCGTGCCGGAAGACGAGATCGCCGACCTGACCTCGGACCTCACCATGGTCGGCGGCAAGATCGTCTACGGCGCCGGCGACTTCTCCAAGCTCGACGAGAACGAGGTGCCGCCGGCCATGCCCGACTGGTCGCCGGTGCGCACCTTCGGCGGCTACGCCGCCTGGGCCGAGCCCGAGACCGACAAGACCCTGCGCCGCCAGGCGGCCGCCTCGTGCGGCTGCGCCAGCAGCTGCGGCGTCCACGGCCACGACCACGCCACGGCCTGGACCAAGAGCCTCCCGATCGCCGATCTCAAGTCGTTCTGGGGCGCGCTCGGCTGCGCGTGCTGGGCGGTCTGATGAACGCCTCCGTCCAACGCCTGCGCGGGGCCTTCCTCGCGCCGGCGGTGCGCTGGGTCGCGCTTCTGGGCCTTTGCGCCGCCTACATCCAGGGGGGCCTGACCAAGGCGTTCGACTTCCAGGGCGCGCTGGCCGAGATGACCCATTTCGGCCTGTCGCCGGCCGGTTTCTTCGCGGTGCTGGTCATCGTGCTGGAAATCGCCGCCTCGCTGATGATCCTCTGCGGCCGGCTGCGCTGGCTGGGGGCGCTGGCCCTGGCGGCCTTCACCCTGGGGGCCACCTTCATGGCCAACCGCTTCTGGGAGATGGCCCCGCCCGAGCGCTTCGGCGCGACCAACAGCTTCTTCGAGCACCTGGGCCTGATCGGCGGCTTCCTGCTGGTCGCCTGGCACGACCTGCAACCGCGAGAGCGGTCATGAGGACGCTGGCGGCCGCGGCGCTCGTTCTCGTCGCGGCCGCACCGGCTTTCGCGGCCGAGCGTCCCGCGATCAAGGTCAACCGCTGGCAGGAGGAGCGGCCGGAGACGTCGCTCTCGCTCGGCCTCACGCTGCGTGAGCGGATCGAGACGGGCGACGCGGCCAGCTTCGGCGGCGAGCCTTCCGACACCAGCCTGTCGCAGCGCCTGCAGGTTCATGCCGACGCGCGCAAGGGCGGCTGGCAGGGCTTCGTGCAGATCGAGGACGTGCGCGCCTTCGGCCGCCGCGACATCGGCCCGGCTGACCAGAACCGCCTGGACCTGCGCCTGGCCTTCGTCGGCTACGAGACGCAGGTCTGGGGCGGCAAGGCCAATGTGCGCGTGGGCCGCCAGGACTTCCCGATCGACCAGCAGCGGTTCCTGTCGGCCCGCGACGGCCCCGGCGTGCGCCAGTCGTTCGACGCGGTCTGGGCCGACTGGTCACGCGGCGACTGGAAGCTGGCGGGCTTCGTCAGCCAGCCGGTGCAGTATCACGACGGCGAAGCCTTCGACGACACGTCCAGCGGCCACGTGCGGCTCGACCTGATCCGGGTCGAGCGCAAGGCGCCCGGCGGCGCGGTCTCGGCCTATGCCGCCAGGTTCGCCCGCTCGACCGCCCGCTATGTCGACGCGGTCGGCGAAGAGGACCGCCAGGCCTACGACCTGCGCTATCTGGGCGCGGCCGGGGCGCTGGACTGGGACCTGGAGGCCATGGTCCAGCGCGGCGAGGTGGGCGCCAGCGACGCGCGCGCCTGGGCCGCCGGCGGCCGGATCGGCTGGACGCTCAAGGCGCTGGCCTGGAAGCCGCGTCTGGGCTTCCAGGTCGACACGGCCAGCGGCGACGACAAGGCCGGCGACGGGCGGGTGGGGACCTTCGATCCGCTCTATCCCAACGCGGCCTATTTCACCCGCGCGGCCTACACCGGCTACGCCAACCTCGTGCACGTCAAGCCGTCGGTGACCGTGACGCCCGCCAAGGGTCTTTCGGTGACCGCCGCCCTGGCGGGCCAGTGGCGGCGCGAGACGACCGACGCGATCTACGCCCAACCCTTCATCCCCCTGTCCGGCACGGCCGGGCGCGGCGGACGCTGGACCGGGGCCTACGCCCACCTGCGGGCGGACTACGCTTTCAACCCGAGCCTGACCGGGACCATCGAGGCCGTCCACTACGAGGCCGGGGCGACCTTGCGCGCCTCGGGCCGGGACGACAGCGACTATCTCGGCGTCGAGCTCAAGTACGGATGGTGACCATGCGATTCCCGAGCCTTTCCCAATTGATGAGCTTCAACGGCGGGTATCTCGACACGGTCGGCTTCCTGGCTCTGCAGGGCGTGTTCGTCGCCCACGTCACCGGCAACTTCGTCACCTTCGGCGCGGCCATGATCCACGGCGCGGAAGGGGCGGTGGCCAAGCTTTTGGTGCTGCCGGTGTTCTGCCTGGCGGTGCTGGTCAGCCGGCTCGTCACCTTCAAGCTGGCGGCCGCCAACCTGCCCACCTTGCGGATCATGCTGGCGGTGAAGACCGCTCTGCTGGTCGCCGGCTCGATCGCGGCCGTCGTGCTGTCGCCGTTCGCCAAGGGCGACAGCTGGCAGCTGATCCTGGTGGCGGTGCTGTTCGTCTGCGCCATGGCCATCCAGAACGCCGCCCACCGGGTGCACATCCCCAACGCCCCGCCGACCACCCTGATGACCGGCTCGACCACCCAGATCATGCTCGACGTGGCCGAGCTGGTGCGGCGTGGACCCGATCGGGACGCCTCGGTCGCGCGGATCAAGAAGCTGTCGGTCGCCGTGGGCCTGTTCGCGGCCGGTTGCGGCCTTGGCGCGCTGGCGTTCGGCTTCGGCGGGCAGTGGGCGTTCTCGCTCTCGGCGGTGCTGGCGTTCCTGTCGCTGTTCTCGGCCGAGGCCCGCAACCAGCGCGGATAGCGCTCCCATTCGGGGCGTGGGCTTCACCCGCCTGGGTGGCGGAGGTTCACCCGGGCGGGAATGGTTAGAGCCCCTCCTTTGGTTGAGTTTGCTGGTGCGCCGCCTGCCGTCGGCGCGTTCGAGACCAGCCGAAGAGAGCGACGATGCAAGTCCAGACCGTGTCGACCCGCGTTCCCGAACCGGCCCTAGACCTCGCCACGGAGCCCGCCAGGGACCAGATCCGTCTGCTGCTGATGCAGGCCCGTCACGCCCTGGCGACCGACCCCGCCGACGCCGAGCGCTGCATCGCCGTGGCCGTGCGCCTGCTGCCGCAGATCGACGCCGCCGCCGGACAGCAGGCCAAGTCCTTCGCCGCAGCCCCGGCCATGCAGCGCGGCGGGCTGGCGCCCTGGCAGGTCCTGCGGATCAAGGCCCTGGTGGAGGCTCGCCTTACGGGTCGCATCTCGAGCGCCGAGATGGCCGCCGCCGCCCGCCTCAGCCCCAGCCACTTCTCGCGCGCCTTCCGCATCAGCTTCGGCGACGCGCCCAAGGCCTATGTGAACCGCCGCCGCATCGCCCGCTCCAAGAGCATGATGCTGGAGGGCGGCGAATCCCTGGCCGCCATCGCTCTGGCCTGCGGGCTGTCGGACCAGGCCCATTTCTGCCGGATGTTCCGCCGCTTCGAGGGCGTGTCGCCCAGCGTCTGGCGGCGACTGCGCGGGGGCACGCCCGAAGCCGTCGCCAATGAAGTCGACTGGCCGGCGGCCGCCGTCGGCTGATTGGAGAGACGAGTGACCGCCGCCGTCATGCTTATCCACGGCGCCTGGCTGACGCCGCGCGCCTGGGACCGCTTCAAGGCCCGCTACGAGGCCCGGGGCCTGAAGGTGGTCGCGCCGGCCTGGCCGCTGCTCGACGCGCCGGCCGAGGACCTGCGTCGCCTGCCGCCGCGGGCGCTGGGCCGGCTGACCCTGGAGGCGGTGGTCCAGGCCTACGCCGCCCAGGCGGTGGCCATGGTCGAGCCGCCGATCCTGATCGGCCACGGCCTGGGCGGCCTGATCGTGCAGTGCCTGCTCGACGGCGGCTGCGGCGCCTGCGGCGTGGCCATCGCCTCGACGCCGCCGCTGGGCCTGCTGGCCCGGCCGCGCGCGGCCTGGGCGCTGCGCCGGCTGCTGGCGCGCTGGAGCGGCGCCATGCCCCTTTCGCCCGACGGCTTCGCGGCCCTGTTCGCCCAGACCCTTACCGAGGACGAGCGCGGGGCGGCCTATGGCGAGCATGTGGTTCCGGCCCCCGCGCGGGTGGTCCGGCAGGCCTTGCTGGGCCCCGGGGGCGGCGCCGCCCGCGCGGCCCGGCGGCGCCCGCCGCTGCTGCTGATCGCCGGCGACGACGACCGCATGGCGCCGCCCGCCGTGGTCGCGGCCGCGGCCCGCCATCAGCGCCGCGCGGCCTCGCGCACCGACCTGCAGTGCTTCTCGGGCCGCTCGCACTGGATGTGCAACGAGCCGGGCTGGGAGGACGTCGCCGACTTCGCCATCGACTGGGCGCTGGCCAACGGGCGGGCGGCCCTTTCGGGTCAAGCCCCGAAAGGGTAGTGGTGCGCCGCTTTCGTGTATGGTCGCGGTTCGCGGAACAGGCAAACTGTACGAGTCCCATGCGCAAGGACCAGTCCCTGGACGTCGCCGAATGAACCAGCACTCCGCCAGCACCGAGGCCGGCGACGACCGTATCCGCGTCCTGATCGCCGACGACCATCCCATGCTGCGCGAGGGGGTGATCGCCGTGCTCGAGACTCAGCCCGACATGGTGGTGGTCGGCGAGGCGGCCACCGGCGACGAGGCGATCGCCGGCTGGGAGCGGCTGCGTCCCGACATCACGCTGATGGACCTGCAGATGCCGGGCAACGGCGTGGTGGCCATCGAAACCATCCGCCGCTCGCACCCCGAGGCGCGGATCATCGTGCTGACCACCTTCACCGGCGACGCCCAGGCCCTGCACGCCCTGCGCGCCGGGGCGGCGGGCTATCTGCTGAAGAGCAGCCTGCGCCGCGACCTCCTGGACGCCATCCGCGGCGTCCACGCCGGCCGCCGCCACCTGCAGGCCGAGGTGGCCGAGCGCATCGCCATCCACGCCATCGACGAGTCGCTGAACGCCCGCGAGATCACCGTCCTGCAGCTGATCGCCAACGGCAATTCCAACAAGCACATCGCCCGCGAACTGAACCTGTCGGAAGACACCATCAAGTCGAACATCAAGAGCATCTTCGCCAAGCTCTACGTCAACGACCGGACCCACGCGGTGACCGTGGCCGCCAAGCGCGGCATCATCGACCTTTGAAGCGGGCTGGGGGGCTCCGGAACGGACTGGCGGGCGCAGCGCTCGCCCTGGCCCTGGCGGGAACGGCCGCCTGGGCCGCGCCCGCCCTTGAGCCCCTGGGCGAGTACAAGCGCGTCAGCTGGTCGATCGAGGGCGGCGCGCCCAGCCGGGTCAACACCATCGGCCAGTCCAAGGACGGCTACCTCTGGATCGGCAGCGTCGACGGTCTGTTCCGCTTCGACGGGGTGGCCTTCGAGCCGATCCGCCGCGAGGGGCCAAAGCCCGGGCGCCTGAACGTCTCGCAGGTGCTGGGGGCGCGCTCGGGGGCGCTGTGGGTGGGCCTTGGCCGCAGCGGCGGCGTGGCGGTCTATCGCGACGGGCGGCTGATCGACGCCCGCATGCCCGACCCCTCGCGCGAGGTCACCAGCCTGGCCGAGGACCGCGAGGGCGGGATCTGGGTCGCCCGGGGCGGCCGCAAGCGCGCCACCCTGGCCCGCTGGCATGACGGCCGCTGGCGGGAGTTCGGCCCCGAGGCCGGCCTGCCCGAGCAGGAGGTCTGGCAGGTCTTCTTCGACCGGCAGGGCGTGCAGTGGCTGGTGCTGACCGACACGGTGCTGCGCCGCGCGCCGGGCGAGAGCCGCTTTTCGCCGACCGGAGCCAAGGTCGCGCGCCGCGCCAGCCTGGCCGAGGATGCGCTGGGGCGCCTGTGGCTGTCGGATTCCACCAGCACGCGCCTGCTGCGCGGCGAGGCCCCGGCGGCCTCGTCGCTGACCAGGGCCTATCCGCGCCGCGACGAGGTGGGCGCTTCGCGCATCCTGTTCGACCGCAAGGGCGACCTGTGGGGCGCGACCTGGACCGACGGGGTGGTCCACATCTCGGCGCCCGGGGTGGCGGCCAAGCAGGCCGACGCCCTGCGCATCCAGTCCTACAAGGCCGTGCACGGCCTGACCTCGGACCAGACCCACGCCGTGTTCGAGGATCGCGAGGGCAACATCTGGTTCGGCACGGAGCTGGGCCTGGACATGCTGCGGCCCGCCGCCGTGACGGTCGAGCAGGCCATTCCGCCCAACTCCGCGCGCGGCTACCGGATGACCTCCACGCCCGACGGCGCGGTGTGGATCGCCGACGCCCACACGCTCTACGCCATCGCGCCGGGCCGCGCGCCCAAGCCGGTGCTGCGGACCGACTGGTCGGCCGGCTCGCTGTGTGCGGGGGCGGGCGACGCCGTCTGGGTGACCCTGCGCGACACCGTGCTGCGCGTGCGCGGCGGCAAGGTCGAGACCTATCCCAAGCCGGCCGAGGCCAGCGCCTACGGCTGCGCCGAGGACGAGGACGGCCGCCTGTGGATGGCCGCGCTGGACAAGGGGCTCTACTGGCGCGAGGGCGGGGCGTGGAACCGCTGGCAGGGCGGCTCGTCGGGATCCGGCATCGCCTCGAACGCGGCGCTGCAGCCCGACGGCCGGGCCGCGATCCTGTTCCGCAATGCGCCTTCGCCGATCGCCCGACCGCCGTTCGAGCCGATCCACAAGGCGCGCTTCCCGATCGGCGAGATCGAGGGGCTGCTGCCGGGGCGCGAGGCGCTGTATCTCAGCGGCGGCCAGGGCTTCGCGCGGCTGCGCGGCGGCGCGGTGGCCAGCCTGGACGCCGAGCGCTATCCGTGGCTGGCCTCGGTCAACGGCCTGGTCCAGACGCCGGCCGGCGACACCTGGACGATCGGCGACGCGGGCGTGGTGCGCATGCGCTCGGCCGACCTCGACCGCGCGCTGGACGCGCCGGGCGCGCCCCTGGCGCGGCGGGTCTTCGACTTCCGCGACGGCCTCAACAGCTTCGTGCAGAAGTCGCCCGGGCAGCAGATCGCCGCCGGCGGCGACGGCCGCATCTGGATCCTCACCCGGCGCAACGTGGTGGTGGTCGATCCCGCCCGCCTGACCGTCAACACCCTGCCGCCGCCCGTGGCCATCCGCTCGGTCAGCGTGGGCGACCAGCGCTTTCGCGATCCTAGCGCGCTGCGCCTGCCGGCCGGCACGCGCGGCCTGCGCATCCACTACACCGCCCTCAGCTTTCCGGCCCCCGACCGCGTGCGGTTCCGCTATCGGCTGGAGGGCGTCGACAGCGACTGGGTCGACGCCGGCGATCGGCGCGAGGTCATCTATGACGACCTGCATCCGGGGACCTTCCAGTTCCGCGTCAAGGCGGCCAACAGCGACGGGGTCTGGAACGAGCAGGGCGCGACCCTGACCGTCGAGATCCCGCCGACCCTGGTGGAGACCTGGTGGTTCCGCGCCGCCGGCGTGCTGGCCGTGGCGCTGGCGTTGTGGGGCGTCTACGCGCTGCGGCTGCGGCGGGTCTCGGCCCAGATCAAGGACCGGCTGGAGCAGCGGGCCGCCGAGCGCGAGCGCATCGCCCGCGAACTGCACGACACCCTGCTGCAGAGCGTGCAGGGCCTGATCATGCGGTTCCAGTCGGTGGCCTACCAGATCCCCGATGACCTGCCGGCCAAGGACGTCATCAACCAGGCGCTGGACCGCGCCGACCAGATGCTGGTCGAGGGCCGCGACCGCGTGCGCGACCTGCGCGGGACCGAGGTGCGGCGGCTGGACATCGTGCTGCGCGAACTGACGGCCGAGCAGCCCTTCGAGACCGGCGTGAAGGTCGAGCTGGTGACCGAGGGGACGCCCCGCCCGGTGCAGGCCCTGGTGCAGGAGGAGATCGTCCGCATCGCCGGCGAGGCCCTGTTCAACGCCGCCCGCCACGCCAAGGCCGGCCAGGTGCTGGTCAAGGTCGCCTATGGAGTGCGCCAGCTGCAGGTGACCATCCGCGACGACGGCGTGGGCATCGGCGCCAACCGCATGGCCTGGGCCAGCCGTGAGGGCCACTACGGCCTGATCGGCATGCACGAGCGGGCCGGCAAGATGGGCGCCCAGCTGGCCATCGAGAGCGCGTCCGGCAAGGGCACGACCATCGCGCTCAGCGTCGCCGGCTCCATCGCCTATCCGACCCAGCCGTGGTTCGCGCGGCTGGGCAGGAAGAAGCAGGCCTAGGTCTTGAGCCACACCGCCACGGTCGACAGCGTGACGCAGGCGATGGCGGTGGTCAGGGCCACGGTGCGGGCGCCGCCGCGGGCGAAGACGCCGTAGGCGCGGGTCTGGATGAAGACGTTGACCGCCGTCGGGGTCGCGGCCAGCAGGGTGGCGGCCAGGTGGAAGGTCGCCGGCGCGGGCGTCAGCCCGACCACGAACCAGACCAGGACCGGCAGGACCAGCAGCTTGGCGACGGCGGCGAGCGCAACCGGGCTCCAGCGCGGCGGGGCGGCCTCGGCCTCGGCGGGCAGGCCCAGGACGACGCCCAGGGCCACCAGCGCCACGGGGCTGCCCGAAGCGGCGGCCGCGCCGACCGCGCGGTCGAGCACGCCGGGCAATTGCAGGCCGAGCAGGGCCAGGGCCGTGCCGAACAGGGCCGCGGCGACGATGGGATTGCGGAAGGCCTGCATCGTCGAGCGCCAGACCGAACGGCCGCCGGCCCATCCCAGCAGGGCGACGCCGAGAGCCGTCGCCAGCACGAAGTCGATGGCCACCATCCCCGCGCCGACGCGGGCGACCTCGGGCCCGAACACCGCGGCGGCGACGGGCAGGCCCAGGAAGGCGCTGTTGCCGACGCCGGCGGCCATGGCCGCGCCCGCCCGCTCGCCCCGGTTCCAGCGCAGGACAAGGCCCACGCCCGCCATCAGGGCCATGATCGCCGCCAGGCAGGCGGCGTAGGCGGCCAGGCCCAGCGTCAGGTCGTGGTCCGGCCGGCCCATGCGCGACAGGGAGTGCACCAGCAGGGCCGGAAAGCCGATCCAGTAGACGTAGGCCGACAGGCCCTGGGCCATGCGGCCGTCCAGCAGTCGCAGCCGGGCCAGGGTCACGCCCGCGCCGACCAGAAGGAAGAAGGGCAGGGCGCGCGCCAGCACCTCCAGCGTCAGGGCGATCATGCCGAACGCGCCCGGAACGGCGAAGGAGGGATCATGGACTGGAGCCTCGGCGGAAAACGCGGGTCGCTGGATAGCATCGCCCCCGCGCCGGGGTCAAAAGCGGCGCTGGGCGGCCAGGGCTGCGGGCAGGGTCAGGCGATAGACCAGCACCAGGCTGTCGTTGTCGGCGGCGGGCGCGCCCTCGGGCGTTCTCGGGGCTGCGTCGAAGGCCAGGTCGCCGACCTTGCCCCGGGCGGTCTGGAAGTCGTTGTCGCTGCCGACCAGCAGGAAGACGTCGTCCGGCGCGGCGGGATCGAGGGCCGGGACGAGGGCCAGGGATTCGAGCTTCTCGGGCAGGGTGGCGGCGTTGGGGGCGGCGTTGTCGAGGTTCAGGCCAAACCGCGCCAGGCCGGCCGGATCGATCAGGTTGATCAGCTGGGCCTGGCGGGCCGGGATCACGCCCTGGCGCAGCACGCCGCCGGGCGCGATCGCCGCGCCCTCGGCGTCGCTGGCCTGGCCGGCCAGGTTGGTGGCGCCCGCCGTGTCGACCAGCAGCACCGAGCGGTAGACGGTCGGCTTGGCCGAGCCCGAGCCCAGGCCCGCGCCGTCGCGGGCCAGCACCAGGAACTGGTGGTCCGACAGGGCCAGGAGCTCGGACTGGGCGGCGACCTTGTCGGGCTCGCCGCCGTCGCCCTTGGTTCTCAGGACCGGCAGCTCCAGCGCGTACTCGGCGATCGGGGCGGCGGGGGCCGGGTCCTTGTCGATGTCGTAGACGAAGAGCCGGGTCACGGCGCGGGCGGCGTCGCCCTCGCCGGAATCCTGCAGGGCGGCGCTCTGCAGCAGCGCGAACAGGCGCTTGCCGTCGGGCGAGACGGCCACGCCCTCCAGGCCCTGGTTCGGTCGCCGGCCGAGCGAAGGCTTGATCTCGCTGGAGAAGGCCGGACGGCCGTCCTTGCGCGGGGTGACCGCCGCGACCGGGGCGATCACGCCCTTCAGGGCCCCGGCGGCGTCGAACCGGTAGATGTTGGCCGCGTACTCGTCGCCGACATAGAAGCTTCCGTCCGGCAGGCGGGCCAGGGCCTCGCCGTCGAGGCTGATGCGGAAGCCTCCCGGGCCGGTCAGGGCGCTGGGGCAGGCGGCGTGGCCGCAGAACACCACGCCATCGCCCGGATCCATGCCGGTGAAGGCGTGGCCCTTGTCGTCCTTCAGCAGGAAGCCGCCGGTCGGGGTCAGGGTCAGTTGCTCGGCCCGCGCCGGGGCGCCGGCGCCGAGCGGCCGGAAGGTCAGGTCGAAGGCATGGACCCGGTTGTCATAGGGCGTGGTGCCGGCCACCGTGCCGACGCCGTTGGGGCCGCGATCGGGCAGGGTCAGCACCTTGCCGGCATAGGCGCCGTCGGCGGCGCGCGTCCATTCGGTGACCGCCATGCCCGAGAACGAGCCCAGGGTGTCGCCCTGGAAATCGGTGGTGGCGGCCGCCAGCCGCCCCGCGCCGACCAGGCCGTGATTGACGAAGGTCTCGCCGCCCAGGGTCACCGTCGTGGGGAGCGCCGTGTCGGGCGTGCGATAGACCGCCGGCGCGGCGACGGCGGGCGCGGCGAGCGCCAGAGCCAGCAGCGAAGCGGCGAAAGCTGATGATTTCATGGCCAGGCCCCCCAAGGCGATGGCCGGTGCCTAGCAGCCGCGATTGACGGTTCGGTGACAGCGTTGCGGAAGCGGCCAGAAGGGCGTCAGGATGCGGTCATGAGCGATCCCGTCCAGTTCCTTCGCGCCGTGCCGATCCTACGCAGCTTCGACGAGGCCAAGGCGCGGGAATTCTATCTCGGCTTCCTGGGGTTCGCGGTCCGGTTCGAGCACCGCTTCGAGCCGGGCATGCCGCTGTACATGGGGATCGAGCGGGCCGGGCTCGTCCTGCACCTGTCCGAGCATCACGGCGACGCCGCGCCGGGCTCGACCGTCTATGTGCCGATGACGGGCGTGCGCGCCTACCAGGCCGAGCTGATCGGCAAGAACTACGGCTATGGGCGGCCGGGCGTCGAGGAGCAGCCGTGGGGCGATGTGCTGCAGGTGCACGATCCGTTCGGCAACCGCATCCGCTTTTGCGAGGAACGCGGCTAGCGGCGCTTATTTACATAACTTTAAGTTGCGGCCGGATCGAGCTTGCGGTTGAAGTGACGCTCCATCGCCAGTGAGGGTCGTTTCCATGCTGCATCGTCGTCGCCTGCTCACGCTCGCCGCCGTCGCCGGGAGCGCGCCGTCGATGGCGCTGGCCCGCCAGGTCTCGGACCAGCCTTCGGGGCCGGTCGATCCGGCGGCGATCCTGGCCGAGACGGGCGCGCCGGGCCTGGCCGGACTGGTCAGCGACGCCGACAGGATGATCCTGCAGGCCGTGGGCGGGGTGCGCCGTGCGGGCTCGACCGACCTGGTCGAGCGCTCGGATCCCTGGCACATCGGCTCCAACACCAAGGCCATGACGGCGGCGCTTTACGCCCGGCTGGTCGAGGCCGGCAAGGCCACGTGGGGCGCGAGCCTGGCCTCGCTGTTTCCCGGCGTGAAGCTGGACCCGGCGTGGAAGGACACCACGATCGAGCGCCTGATGAGCCACGTGTCGGGCCTCAGCGACAAGCCGGTGATGGCCGGCGGCTGGCTGCCCCGGGCTCATGCCGACAAGCGGCCCGTCGCCGTCCAGCGGGCCGAACTGGCCTCAGAGCTGCTGTCGGCGCCGCCCAACGGCGCGCCCGGCAAGTACGAGTACGCCAATCTCAACTACGTGCTGGTGGGCGCGGCGATCGAGGCGATCACCAAGACGTCCTGGGAGCAGGCGATCGAGGCCGAACTCTTCAAGCCGCTGGGGATCACCTCGGCCGGGTTCGGGGCGCCGAAGGGGGCGGCTCCCTGGGGCCACCTGCCGGCGCCGGGCGGCGGGCTGACGCCGGTGGATCCGGCCGGTCCGTCCGACAATCCGCCGGCCATGGGTCCTGCCGGCACGGTGCACATGACCCTGGCCGACCATGCCCGTTTCGCGCGGCTGTTCCTGAAGGACAACGCGATCCTCAGCGCCGACAGCATCAAGCGCCTGACCACGCCGGAGGGCGATGCGATCTACGCCCTGGGCTGGCTGGTGATCCCGACGCGCCCGTGGAGCCGCGGGCCGGTCCTGGTGCACGAGGGGTCCAACACCATGTGGCACGAGGTGGTGATGATCGCGCCGGGCCGCGGGGCGGCGATCATCGCGGCCTGCAACGCGGGACCCGAGGCCTCGAAGGGCGCGGCCACCAGGCTGCTGCACCAGTTCCAGGCCGCGTACGTGGCCTGAGGCGAGGGCGGTCAGGATTCCGACGAGGTGTCGGTTTCGCGCTTTCGGCGCCGGCGCTGCATGCCCCAAAGCAGCCCGCGGATGATCAACCCCGAGGTGTTGATCGCCACGATGCGGATGTCTCCCCTCGGAAGGTTCACTCCGGCCGTCCGGGGCGGCTTGGGTTCGATCCGGACCTCGACGGGCGGCGGCTCTGGTCGGGGCGCGGCTTCGGCGGCGGGGGGCTGAACGGCCGCCTCGCCCGCGGCGGTCCCGGCGCCGGCGTCGGCCCGCGCGGGCGGCGATTGAGAACCGCCCTGGTCGGCTTTGCGATCGGCCAGCGCGCGGTCGATCCGCTCGATCTCGGCCTTGACCACGAAGGCCAGCAGCAGGGGAACAAGGACCAGCAGGCCCAGGAAGACGTTCAGGAAGATCGTGCCGCTACTTGGCATAGTCGGCGTCCACGAGGATCCAGATCAGCACGCACGCGCAGGACAGGAAAACGATCCAGCTGCTGAAATGGATGTCCTCGTCCTTGAGGATCGGCACGATGAACGTGCTGAGCATGGCGCTGCAGCAGAAGGTCTTGATGTAGTCCATGACCATCTGAAGCACCTTCTTCAGATGCTTCTGCTGGGCCCGCAGCTCTCTCGCCGTCATGGCCGGAGCCGTGCTGAAATGGCTGCTAGACGCCATGATCCCCTTCTCGCGCTCGCCAATGCGATAGGGGAAACGCTCCAGGGTGGCAAGTTTCGCCGGGCTATCGCCTGGCGGGTCGTCAGCCGCCTACCGCTCGTCGGCCGGCAGGCGGATGTGCACCAGCTTCCAGGTGAACAGTTCGCGGCGCTGGAAGGTGAAGATGGTCGCCTTGGCCTTGTCGCCCGGGCGGCGCACGGCGATGCGCACGCGGTTGGGGTCCCAGTAGGCGATGGTCGGGTAGGGGCCGCGCACCACGGCCTGCATCCGGCCCAGCACCGTCTCGGGACGGGCGGCCGGCGGCGGGGCCGCGCCGGGGGCGTAGCCGCGGGTCAGGGCCGACAGCCCCTGGACGGTCAGATAGCGGTCGACCTTGGGCTCGGGCGGGGCGATCGGTTCGATGGCGCGCTTGAAGACGCCCATCGGGTTGGTCCACAGCGACGGCGCCTCGGGCTTGGCGGCGGGCGCCTCGTCGTCGAGCTGGCCGGTCAGGCTGCGGCGCACGACCGGAAAGTCGACCAGTTCGCCCAGCGCCTGCACGTCTTCGTACTGGGCCGCGGCCTTCAGGGCGCGGAAGGCGAACCAGGGCGCTGTGGCGAAGGCGGCGGCGAAGATGAAGATCGCCAGGACCAGCAGGTCCCAGATCCGCTTCTGCAAAGTCATTGCGCCCCCGCACGGTTAACGCCGCCTAGAATGGGCATTCATGCCCCCACTGCAAGGGCGTTCGCGCGGGAAGGGTTCCGCATGTGGAATCCGCTTTCCCCGGAGGCTTCGCCGCTTTATGGGGTCGCCGCTTACGGCGCGGCCCTAAGCCTTCGCCGCCCCTGAGGAATTCCCGGAGCGCTCATGGCCGGCTCGCGCATCGCCGATCTCTTCCGCTGCAAGCCCGTCGGGGCGATCGCGGCCGAGGGCGACGACAATCCCAACGAGCTGCCGCACGACCTGGAGCGCTCGATCGGCCTGTTCCAGCTGACCATGCTGGGCGTGGGCGCCACCATCGGCACCGGCATCTTCGTGGCCCTGACCGGCGCGGTGCCGGCGGCGGGGCCGGCTGTGATCGTCTCGTTCGTGCTGGCCGGGATCACCGCGGCGCTGACGGCCCTGTGCTACGCCGAGTTCGCCTCGACCCTGCCGGTCTCGGGCTCGTCCTACTCCTACGCCTACGCCACGCTGGGCGAGTTCGTGGCCTTCATCGTCGGGGCCTGCCTGCTGCTGGAGTACGCCGTCTCGGCCTCGGCCATCGCCGTGGGCTGGGGGCAGTATCTGAACGAGCTGTTCGTCGACCTGTTCGGCTGGCGCCTGCCCGACGCCCTGGCCAAGCCGCCGGGAGCGGGCGGGGTGTTCAACCTGCCGGCCGTGGTGCTGGTGGGCTCGTGCATGCTGCTGCTGCTGCGCGGAGCCAAGGAGTCGACCACGGTCAACGCCATCCTGGTGGTGGCCAAGCTGCTGGTGCTGCTGTTCTTCGTCGTCATCGCCTTCAGCGGCTTTCAGGCCGGCAACTTCAAGCCGTTCGCGCCGATGGGGCTGGCCGGGATCTGGGCGGCGACCTCGTCGATCTTCTTCTCGTACATCGGCATCGACGCGGTCTCGACGGCCGGCGACGAGGTCAAGAACCCGCGCCGCAACCTGCCGCTGGGCGTGGTGCTGAGCCTGCTGATCGTCACCGCCGTCTACATCCTGGTGGCCGTGGCCGCCGTCGGCGCCCAGCCCTGGACGGCCTTCGCCGGCCAGGAGGCGGGGCTGGCGGTGATCCTGCGCAACCTGACCGGAGCGGGCTGGACCTCGCTGGTGCTGTGCCTGGGCGCGATCATCTCGATCTTCAGCGTCACGCTGGTCGTCATGTACGGCCAGACGCGGATCCTGTTCGCCATGAGCCGCGACGGCCTGCTGCCGCGGATCTTCCAGAAGACCGACCCGCGCACCCGCGTGCCCACCTGGAACACCGCCATCGTCGCGGCCTTCATCGCCTTCCTGGCCGCCTTCGTGCCGCTGAACGTGCTGATGAACCTGACCAGCATGGGCACGCTGATCGCCTTCGCCATCGTCTCGGCCGGGGTGATCGTCCTGCGCCGCACGCGGCCGGACCTGCCGCGCGGCTACAAGGTTCCGCTGTATCCGGTGCTGCCGATCGCCAGCGTGGCCTTCTGCGGCTACCTGATCCTGGGCCTGCCCTGGGACACCTTCGCCCTGTTCGGCGTGTGGGTGGCGGCCGCCTGCCTGATCTACTTCGGCTATTCGCGGAAGCACTCCAAGCTGGCCTGAGGCGACAGGAACGGCCCATTCTGGGTCAGGATTGAACAGCGGGCCGCCTTCCTGGGGACGGAAGGGTCTCGCGCCTTGCCCCGTCTTTGCGACGCCCCCTAGGGTCCGCGGCGACGGTTCGCGCACGATTGCGCGGTCGTTTGGCCCGAGTCGGGTTTAGGATCGCCGCGATGAGCCAGATCGAAGTCCTGGGAATGGAAAAGCGCGCCTACCGTCGCTACCCCGCCTCTCGCAAGGCCTACCTGGTGGTGGGCGGCGAGCCCCTGCGCTGCCGGCTGATCGACATCGCCAAGGGCGGGGCGCGCATCGCCGCGCCGGAGTTCGCCGTTCCGCCCGATCTTCTGCATCTGGTCGACCCGGCCCGCCGCATGGTGCACCTGACCCGCATGGTCTGGCAGGGCGACGGCCAGATGGGTCTGCAGTTCATCGACTCGCGCGCCTTCACCGAGCCGCTGGGCGGCGCCGAGGGCGCGGGCAAGGTGGTCGAGATGGTCGGTCCCTGGCCGAAGCAAACCCAAGGAAACTAGAAGTTTTTCGCATTCCGTAGCGGCAAGCTGAGCCAACCGGAATTAAAGTCGCGCGTTGCTGGGTCTGTCGGATTTCGACAGACGCCAAGGTGAGCGCGTGACCTCGATCCTTCGTGCGGCGGCCCTGAGCGCCGCCTTGTTGCTGGCAGGCTGTGGAACGATGGCCAGGCCGCCCGAAGGGGTGGTCCGGGTGGCGCCCGGCGCGGTGATCCCGACGGCCGATCCGCGCATCGTCGCCAGCGACGCCGCCCCCGTGCGCCAGCTCGAACGCCAGATCATGGGCGAGCAGGACCAGGGCCCGACCGCGATCCTCGCCCTGTCCGGCGGCGGGGCCAACGGGGCCTATGGCGCGGGCGTGCTGGTGGGATGGACCCAGAGCGGCCGGCGGCCCGACTTCCGCATCGTCACGGGGGTGAGCACCGGCGCCCTGGCCGCGCCGTTCGCCTTCCTCGGTCCGTCCTGGGATCCGCAGCTGGCGGCCGCCTATTCCGACGGCGGGGCCAAGGACATCCTGGCCTGGCGGCAACTGGCGACCTTCGCCTCGCCCAGCCTCTACAGCAGCTCGGCCCTGCGCAAGCTGGTCGACAAGGCCGTGACGCCGCAACTGCTGGCGGCCATCGCCGCCGAGCACGACAAGGGCCGGCGGCTGCTGGTGGCGACCACCAACCTCGACAGCGAGGAGACGGTGATCTGGGACATGGGCCTGATCGCCAGGCAGGGCGGCGAGCAGGGCCTGAAGCTGTTCAAGGACGTGCTGACGGCGTCAGCCAGCATTCCCGGCGTCTTTCCCCCGGTGCTGATCGCCGGCCGCGCCAAGGACGGCCGGATCATCCAGGAGATGCACGTCGACGGCGGGGTCAACACGCCGTTCCTGGCCGTGCCGGAAAGCCTGGTCCTGTGGAGCCGTCCCGCCGGCGCCGTGAACGGCGGCTCGATCTACGTGCTGGTCAACGGCCAGCTGGGCCGGCGCGACGCGGTCACCGCCGGCAAGCTGACCGCCATCCTCAAGCGCAGCTACGACAGCGGCAGCAAGGCCTCGACCCGCGCCCACCTGGCCGCCAACGCCGCCTTCGCCCAGCGCAACGGCCTGGCCTTCCGCGTCGCCGCGGTGCCCGACGAGGCCGAGGCCAACAGCCTGGACTTCAGCGACGCCGCCATGCGCCGGCTGTTCGAACTGGGTCGGGAGCAGGGGCGCTCGGGCAAGGCCTGGGGCGACTGGAAACCCGCCGAGGCCGAGAAGGCCGCCGCGACGGGACTGATCGTCATCGACGCCCCGCCGGCGCGGCGCTAGCCGTCAGGCCGTCTCGTGGCGCATGGCCTCGGCGGCCAGCGCCGCGTGCTCGGCGATCCGCCCGCCGGCCCTGCGCTCGCTGTAGCGGTCGACGAGGTAGTCGGCGCGGTCGCGGGTCAGCAGGGTGAACTTGACCAGTTCCTCCATCACGTCGACGACCCGATCGTAGTAGCCGGACGGTTTCATGCGGTCGTTCTCGTCGAACTCCCTGTAGGCCATGGCCACCGACGACTGGTTGGGAATGGTGATCATCCGCATCCAGCGGCCCAGCAGGCGCAGGGTGTTGACCGCGTTGAACGACTGCGAGCCGCCGCTGACCTGCATGACCGCCAGGGTCTTGCCCTGGGTGGGGCGCACGCTGCCGATCTCCAGCGGGATCCAGTCGATCTGCGACTTGATCACGCCCGTGATCGCGCCGTGCCGCTCGGGACTGCACCAGACCTGGCCCTCCGACCACGCCGACAGGGCGCGCAGTTCTTTGACCTTGGGATGGTCGGGTCCTTCGGCGTCGGGCAGCGGCAGTCCGCGCGGGTCGAAGATGCGGGTCTCGCAGCCCAGGGCCTGGAGAATGCGCGCGGCCTCCTCGACCAGCAGTCGGCTGAACGAGCGATCGCGCAGCGATCCGTACAGCAGCAGAATGCGCGGCGGATGCGACGCCCGCTCGGACGGCTCCAGGCGGGCCTGGTCGATCCTGGCCAGGAAGGGGGCGTCCAGGGCGGGGAACTGGGTCACGGGCGTCTCCGGAAGAGGATTGCAAAGACTCATATTTCGAGAATAATGGAAATATGGAATCGAAGTCCGCTGTCAACATGCTCTCGGCGCTCGGTCACGAGGGGCGCCTGGCGATCTTTCGCCTGCTGGTGAAGGCCGGTCCGCAGGGCGTCGCCGCGGGCGATGTGGCGCGGGCGCTGGATGTGCTGCCCAACAGCCTGTCTGCCAATCTCAGCATTCTGGCCCATGCCGGCCTCGTCACATCGCGGCGGGAAGGGCGCTCGATCATCTATTCGGCCGACTACGGCGCGATGAGCGGGCTTCTGGGCTTCCTGATGGAAGACTGCTGCGACGGCGCGCCGGAGATCTGCTCGCCGCTGAACGCGGTCCTGGCGCGCGTCGAGGCCTGCGGGCCGGCGTGCGCGCCCAGGTCGCCGGCCTGACCATGGGCCCCTTCGACCTGCGCCGCCGTCTCGTCGCCGAGGGGCTGGGGTCGGCCCTGCTGCTGGCGGTGGTGGTCGGCTCGGGGATCATGGGCGAGCGGCTGGCGGGCGGGAACCTCGCCCTGGCCCTGTTGGCCAACACGCTGGCCACGGGCGCGGCCCTGGTGGTGCTGATCGGCGTGTTCGGCCCGATCTCGGGCGCGCACTTCAACCCGGTCGTGACCCTGGTGGCGGCGTCGCAGCGCCGGCTGCCGTGGCTGGACGCGGCGCTCTATCCGGTGGCGCAGGTCGCGGGCGCCGTGCTGGGCGCCTGGATTGCGCACGCCATGTTCGGCGAGGCGCTGCTGCAGGTCTCGACCAAGGCGCGGGTCGGCCTGGACCAGGCGCTTTCGGAACTGGTGGCGACGTTCGGCCTGCTGGCGACCGTGCTGGGAACCTCCCGGTTCGAGCCCAGGAGCACGCCGGTGGCCGTCGGCCTCTACATCACCGCCGCCTACTGGTTCACCGCGTCGACCGCGTTCGCCAATCCCGCCGTGACGCTGGCCCGGACAATGACCGACACCTTCGCCGGGATCGCGCCCGCCGGTGCGCCGGCGTTCATCCTGGCCCAGATCGTCGGCGCGCTGCTTGCGGCGTCGGTGTTCGGGTGGCTGCTGAAACCGGAGCCTGCGTCATGAGCGACTTTCCGATCACCATCTTCCACAACCCCGCCTGCGGAACCTCGCGCAACGTGGTGGCCATGGTCGAGGCGGCCGGTTACGCGCCCCAGGTCGTCGAGTATCTGAGCGCCGGCTGGACGCGGGAGCAGCTTGTCGACCTGTCCGCGCGCGCCGGCCTGTCGCTGCGTGATCTGATCCGCGAGAAGGGAACGCCTGCGCAGGCGCTGGGCCTGCTGGCCGCCGACGTGTCCGACGAGAGCATCCTCGAGGCCATGATCGCCCATCCGATCCTGGTCAACCGGCCCATCGTGGTCACGCCCATAGGCGTGGCGCTGTGCCGGCCCTCCGAAGCCGTGCTCGACTTGCTGGAGCGGCGTCCGTCCAGCTTCACCAAGGAGGACGGCGAGGTCGTCATCCCCTAGAGGGCGGCCGCGTTCCCGGGGCGAACAGCAGGTCCGACCAGCGCCAGGAGGCGTCGCCCAGAGCAAGGCGCGGAGCGCCGGGGCCGTCGGCGAGACTGACGACGACCAGGCCGCGCATCTGGTCGGCGCGGCAGGCGGCAGGCGCGAAACCGACCTCCATGATGATCGCCTCGCGAACGCCCGCCAGCCCCCGGCCGACCTGACCGGGGCTTTGCAGCCACTTGCCGTTCCAGACCAGCACCGCCTTGCCCGAGGCGGCGGCTTCGCCATGGGCCGAGGCCAGGGCGGTGCGGACGCGAGGGTTGCGCCGCAGGGCCGCCTGCAGCCGCCGGACCATGTCGCAGCTGGCGCCGTCGCCCGAACCGTTCCCCGATCCCGTGCCGACCGTGGTGGCGCCGGCGAGCTCGGCTTCGCCCAACTCGGCCGCCATCATCGTGGTGTCGGCGGGCGTGGCGGGCAGGGGCTCGACCTCGGGCGGGCGCACGGCCGGGCGGGCGGTGCGCTTGGGCGGCTTGGGATCAGGCTTGGGCGGGGCGGGCGAGGGCGGTCGGGCCGGCTTGGACTCGGGCTTGGGCTCCGGCGCGGGCGGCTTGGGCTCCGGCGGCGGAGGCGGCGGGGGCGGAGGCTCGACGAGGTCGACCGCGAACGGTTCGGGTTCGGGCGGGCGCGGTTCGCCCTGGGCCAGCATCACCGCCGCCAGCACGGCCGCGTGCGCCCCGACGCTGAACAGGCCGGCCGCCAGCTTCGTCGCGCGCGAGGTGCGGCGGCGTTGCGGCGGGTCGATCAGCGGTCGTGGCATCGGGCGTCCGTCACGGGCGCCGAGGCTGCGGCGCGTCGTCCAGGATGCGAGGGCGGCGCGTCAGCATCGTGGCGCGCGGCGCCTCAATGCTGACGCGCCGCTTAACGTCTTCAATGTTCCAAAGAAAAAGGCCCTCCCGCGAGGGAGGGCCTTCGTCCTTACCGGAAGTCCGGACCGCTTAGGCGGCCATGGCCTTCTGCAGGTTCTCGTCGATCTTGTCGAGGAAGCCTTCGGTGGTCAGCCAGCCTTGCTTGTCGCCGACGAGCAGGGCCAGGTCCTTGGTCATGAAGCCGCTTTCGACGGTGTCGATGCAGACCTTTTCCAGGGTGGCGGCGAACTTGGCCAGTTCGGCGTTGTCGTCGAGCTTGGCGCGGTGGGCCAGGCCACGGGTCCAGGCGAAGATCGAGGCGATCGAGTTGGTCGAGGTCGACTCGCCCTTCTGGTGCTGGCGGTAGTGACGGGTCACCGTGCCGTGGGCGGCTTCGGCTTCCACGGTCTTGCCGTCCGGCGTCATCAGCACCGAGGTCATCAGGCCCAGCGAGCCGAAGCCCTGAGCCACGATGTCCGACTGCACGTCGCCGTCGTAGTTCTTGCAGGCCCAGACGTAGCCGCCCGACCACTTCAGCGCCGAGGCGACCATGTCGTCGATCAGGCGGTGTTCGTAGTGGATGCCCAGCGCCTTGAACTGCTCGGCGTAGTGCTCGTCGTAGACTTCCTGGAACAGATCCTTGAAGCGGCCGTCATAGGCCTTGAGGATCGTGTTCTTGGTCGACAGGTAGACCGGGTACTTGCGGTTCAGGCCGTAGGCGAACGAGGCGTGGGCGAACTCGCGGATCGAGTCGTCGAGGTTGTACATGGCCATGGCCACGCCGGCGCCCGGAGCCTTGTAGACTTCGTGCTCGATGACTTCGCCGTCTTCGCCGACGAACTTGATCGACAGGGTGCCCTTGCCCGGCATCTTGAAGTCGGTGGCGCGGTACTGGTCGCCGAAGGCGTGACGGCCGACGATGATCGGCTGGGTCCAGCCCGGCACCAGGCGCGGCACGTTCTGGCAGATGATCGGCTCGCGGAAGATCACGCCGCCCAGGATGTTG
>PJUJ01000247.1_pt1 | contig 36146 bp, 35 predicted proteins | sample 1512321 | NCBI WGS metagenome assembly PJUJ01 (sample SAMN08177669, study PRJNA422409) | Feces metagenome, whole genome shotgun sequencing project. | isolation source: Chicken feces enriched on filter paper: beechwood xylan treatment | host: Gallus gallus | place: USA: Madison | collected 2015-01-15 | reverse complement strand
TTTGTTTGTTCAATAGGTGAAGCATCTCCTGATACTATTCGTGAGTATATTCTCAATCAGGGTTAGTCGCTTACATCCCACAGGCTAAAGACCTGTGGGTTTTACGCTCCGTTTTATAAATTAAAGACAATTTGCGAAAGTAGAAATAACAATTTGTATTATTTCCATAACTTTACACTATGGCAAATTCAAGACCGACAATTTTAGTAGTCAATGATGATGGGATTACAGCGCCAGGTATAAAGGTGTTGTTAGAAGAAATGCAAAAGTTAGGTAATGTGGTTGTGGTAGCTCCTGATGCACCTCAGTCTGGTATGGGGCACGCTATTACAATTGGAAAACCTCTTCGACTGGATAAAATCCAATTGTATGAAGGTGTTGAGATGTATAAATGCTCTGGGACTCCAGTAGACTGCGTAAAATTAGCTGTTGATCGAATTTTTAAGGATCAAAAGCCTCATTTGTGTGTTTCTGGTATTAATCATGGATTGAATTATTCTATCAATGTGTTGTATTCAGGTACGATGTCTGCCGCTGTGGAAGGGGCTATCGAAGGGATTCCTTCAATTGGATTCTCCCTGGATGACTTTTCACATGGAGCTGACTTTTCACATACGCGTCCTTATGTGTTGAGTATTGCAGAGCAAGTTTTAAATAATGGTCTTCCAAAAGGAACATTATTAAATGTAAATTTCCCTCATATTGAAAAAGGAATTAAAGGCATAAAAATTTGTCGTCAAGCCAACGGAAATTGGGTAGAAGAATTTGAATATCGTGTGGATCCGCACAACAGAGATTATTTCTGGATGACTGGACGATACGATTGGGTAGACCGAGGAGAGGATACGGATGTGTTTGCTATTAATAATGGCTATGCATCTATTGTGCCTACACAATTCGACATGACGGCGCATCATGCCATACCAGAATTGAATTCGTGGTCTTTTGATGTGAAATAGATGCAAAAGAATTCTTTATTAGCAGGTGTGTTAGTTGGTGTAATTGCACCTGTAATAGCATATATAATATCTACCTACACCACGGTACAGCAATCGTTTTTTTCGAATAAACCAATTGCTTTTTATGTGATTGCTGCGGTAATCAATTTGATAGTAGTTCGATTTTCATTTCGTGCCGGTCAGGATAAGTTTGCTAAGGGGATTGTTTTAATTACCTTTTTGGCAATGCTAATTTTGATTTTTGCGACTAAATTGGAAGTTGGATAATAATAATTGACAATTGATACTTATGAATTGTCAAGTATTTAGATTGCTTTTATCTTCGGAATGACATAATATTTAAAATATTATACTATGAAATTAAGTTTAGGCTTTTCGCCTTGCCCCAACGATACGTTTATTTTTGACGCTTTAATACATCACAAAATCGATACGGAAGGATTGGATTTTGATGTAGAATATCATGATGTGGAGACTCTAAATCAAAAGGCTTTCAAAAAGGAATTAGCCATAACAAAGTTAAGCTATCATGCTTTCGCTTATGTGGTAGAAGATTATGAGCTATTGGATGCAGGTTCTGCTTTGGGATTTGGTGTTGGTCCATTATTAATAACAAAAAATCAAGAATTAGCAGAAAAACTCTCTGCTTATGCTGGTGAAGCGCTTCCAGAAGAATTTCAACATCTTAAAATTGGTATTCCAGGGAAATTTACTACAGCTAATTTTCTTTTAGGATTAGCTTATCCTGAATTACAAAACAAAGAAATCTTAGTTTTTTCGGATATTGAATCGGCTCTTTTGAATGATGATATCGATTTAGGATTAATTATTCATGAAAATCGGTTTACTTATCAGGCCAAAGGATTATTTAAAGTAGTTGACCTCGGGGAATTCTGGGAAAAGACGACAGAAAGTCCGATTCCTCTTGGCGGTATTGTCATAAGTAGAGATTTGCCGAATGAAATCAAGGATAAAGTAAATCGATTAATCCGAAAAAGCGTAGAATATTCTTTTGCAAATCTAAAATCCGGATTAGAATACATTCGATCGCACGCCCAAGAAATGGAAGAATCGGTCATGTACAAACACATAGAACTTTATGTAAATCAATATTCCATAGATTTAGGCGAGCTAGGTAAAAAGGCAATTACTTCCATGTTTGATAGAGCAAATGAATTAAATATTGTACCTAAAACCGAAAAAAATATTTTTTTGATAGGAAATGATTAAAAATCTATTATAAGATTGAAAGTTATCATTTCGAATAATTAAATTTGCCCGATTAGTGCCAAAATGTCCTGAGTAAGAGTTTGGATTCAATTTTGCGCATGTGCATAGAGATAAAATAAAATTATGTTAAAATTCTTAAGTAAATTATTTGGTAGCAAGTCAGAACGTGATATCAAATCTATACAACCTATAGTTGAGAAGATTAAAGGGGAATATAGTAAGCTAACCAATTTGTCACATGACGAGCTTCGTGCTAAAACAATTGAATTCAAAAGCCGTATCCAGGAATATTTAAAAGAAATCGATGCCGAAATCGCTGAACAGAAAAATAAAGCGGATGATCATTCCGTAGATATTTCTGAAAAAACAGAGGTTTACGAGAAAATAGATAAATTAAATAAAGAGCGTGATAAAAAGCTTGAGGAGGTATTAGCAGATATCTTACCTGAAGCTTTTGCTGTTGTAAAAGAGACCGCTCGTCGTCTTACTGAAAATCCATTTTTGGAAGTTACAGCTACCGATTTTGATAGAGAAATTGCGGCTCGTAAAGCTAACGTGACTATCGTAGGTGACAAAGCGCAATGGGCTAACAAATGGTTAGCAGCAGGTAATGAAGTAACATGGAATATGATTCATTACGATGTGCAGTTAATCGGCGGTATAGTGTTACACCAAGGTAAAATCGCAGAGATGATGACGGGTGAGGGTAAAACGTTGGTAGGAACATTGCCTACTTACTTAAATGCGCTTTCAGGTCAAGGTGTACACATCGTAACAGTGAATGATTACTTAGCAAAACGTGACTCGGAATGGAATGCTCCATTATTTGAGTTCCACGGATTGTCAGTAGACTGTATCGATAAACACCAACCAAACTCACCACAGCGTCGTAAAGCTTACCAATCGGATATTGTATACGGTACAAACAACGAGTTTGGTTTCGACTACCTGCGTGACAACATGACGCAAACACCAGACGCCATGGTTCAACGCAAATTACACTTTGCGATGATCGATGAGGTGGATTCGGTTTTAATTGATGATGCACGTACACCATTGATTATCTCTGGTCCTATCCCAATGGGTGACCAACACGAATTTTATCAATTGAAACCACGTATCGAGCGTTTGGTAAATGCACAAAAAGCATATATCAATACGGTATTTAATGAAGCTAAAAAAGCTATCGCTGCGGGCGATACTGATCCTGAAAAAGGTGGTTTAGCTTTATTCCGTGCTTACAGAGGTTTACCTAAAAATAAAGCGTTGATTAAATTCTTAAGTGAAAATAATCACCGTCAAATTTTACAAAAGGTAGAAAACTTCTACATGTCCGAGCAAAATCGTCATATGCCAAAAGCAGACAAAGAGCTTTTCTTTGTGATTGACGAGAAAAATAATCAAGTAGAGCTTACAGAAAAAGGTATTGAGTTGATTACAGCTCAGGGAGAAGATCCAAGTTTCTTCATTTTACCAGATGTCGGTACTGAAATAGCAGAGATCGAAAAATCTGAAATTTCTTTAGAAGAGAAAGCTGCGCGCAAAGATGAATTATTGCGTGATTACTCTGTAAAAGCTGAACGTATTCACTCGATTAATCAATTATTGAAAGCTTATACGCTTTTCGAAATTGATGATCAATATATCGTTGACGAAGGTAAGGTAAAGATCGTAGATGAGCAGACAGGTCGTATTATGGACGGTCGTCGTTATTCAGATGGTCTTCACCAAGCTATCGAAGCGAAAGAGAATGTAAAAGTAGAAGACGCGACACAAACGTACGCTACGATTACCCTGCAAAACTACTTCCGTATGTACCACAAATTAGCAGGTATGACGGGTACAGCCTCTACGGAAGCAGGTGAGCTTTGGGAAATCTATAAATTAGACGTTGTTGAAATTCCTACCAACAGAGGAATTCAACGTGAAGATAAACAAGACTTCATTTACCGTACAGCTCGTGAGAAATACAATGCGGTAGCACAAGAAATTCAAACATTGACAGAAGCAGGTCGTCCTGTATTAGTAGGTACAACTTCGGTTGAGATTTCTGAATTATTGAGCCGTATGTTGAAATTACGTGGTATCAAACACAATGTGTTAAACGCGAAATTGCACCAACGTGAAGCGGAGATTGTTGCTGAAGCTGGTCGTCCAGGACAGGTAACTATTGCGACGAACATGGCGGGTCGTGGTACGGATATCAAATTGACAGAAGAGGTAATTAAGGCTGGTGGTTTAGCCATCATCGGTACGGAGCGTCATGAATCTCGTCGTGTTGACCGTCAGTTACGTGGTCGTGCTGGTCGTCAAGGTGACCCAGGCTCGTCCCAATTCTTCGTGTCTTTAGAAGATCCATTGATGCGTTTATTCGCTTCAGAGCGTATATCTAATATCATGGTGAAAATGGGTGTTGAGGAAGGCGAAGTAATGCAACACAGCATGTTAACTAAATCAATCGAGCGTGCACAACGAAAAGTAGAGGAAAACAACTTCGGTATTCGTAAACGTCTATTGGAATATGATGACGTAATGAACTCACAACGTAATGTAATCTATACAAAACGTAAAAATGCATTATTCGGAGAACGTTTGGATGTAGATTTGAACAATACGATTTACGATGTAGTAGAAGATGTCGTAATAAGTGCTAAAGAAGATGGTTCATACGATGAGTTCCAAATCGAAGTAATTCGTTTATTCTCAATTGATCCTGCTATTTCAGCTGAAGAGTTTTCATCCACTAGTGTAGATAACTTGACAGATAAATTATTCACTCAAGTAATTACTCATTATCAAAATAAAGCTAAAACTGTTGCTTCGCAGACTTTACCAGTATTGAAAAATGTATTGGCAGAGCGCGGGGACATGGTCGAGAATATTGTAGTTCCTTTTACGGATGGAATTCGTGGAATTCAAGTTTCTACAAACTTGAAAAAAGCAGTAGATTCTGAAGGAGAGGATGTATTCAGATCCTTTGAAAAAGGCATAGTTCTTGCTTTAATTGATGAAGCGTGGAAAGAGCACTTGCGTGAGATGGACGATTTGAAACAATCTGTTCAAAACGCAGTTTACGAACAAAAAGACCCAATCATTATTTACAAAATGGAAGCTTTCAACTTGTTCAAGTCAATGTTAGCTTCTATGAATAAAGATATCGTAAGCTTCTTGTTCAAAGGGGAAATTCCAGGACAACAACAACCTCAAAATATTGAAGAGGCAAAACCTATTCCTGCTCAACCCGCTAATGTGAAAGCTACTAAAGAAGATTTGGATTCACCTACAGGCGTCTCCGAAGAAGATATAGCTGTTACACAACCTATTCGCAAGGAACAAACTGTCGGCAGAAACGACGAATGTCCTTGTGGTTCAGGATTGAAATACAAAAATTGTCACGGTAAATAGCCGTCTGCAATTTCATATAAAGGAGTAAAAATTAGAGATGTTGTATCAAAAAGGATTGATTTTATTAAGTGCAATTTGCTTGATGTGTATTCAAGCTAAAGGACAAGAAGGTAATAATGTAATCATTCAGCAAGATTCGCTTATTACGTTATTGCAGAACTTTAGAGCGGCCAATGAAATCAATCCTACAACAGCTCGACTTATCAGCTTAGGTTCCAAGCCTGTTGATAAAGCTAAAGCTACTCGCGTAAAGCGTAAAGGTTTTAGAGTGCAAATCTATGCTGGATCGAATCGAAGTGAAGCATATGCTATACAGGCAAGATTTAGAAATCAACATTCAGATATAGACACTTACATTTCATATTCTGAACCTAATTATAGAGTGAAGGTTGGTGACTTTAGAAGTAGAGCCCAAGCCAACGAATTTATGCGTACCATCCGTTCCCAATACAAAAATGTTTTTATCTTCCAAGAAGATATTTGGGTCTGGGAATAATCAACTTACATTATGGCCAATATTAAGAGTGAAATTCAACAGTTGGCAAAGAAATTCTTTTCTGAGACGGTAGAAACCCGTCGCCATCTTCATCGTAATCCCGAACTTTCTTTTGTAGAATATAATACTTCGGCTTTCGTTAAATCCGAATTGGATAAATTAGGTATTCCTTACCAATCAATGGCTAATACAGGTGTAGTTGGTTTGATTACTGGTGAATTACCTTCGGATAAAGTTATTGCTTTGCGTGCAGATATGGATGCATTGCCTATTACAGAAGTCGAAGGAAGAAGTTATGGTTCTCAAAATGTCGGTGTCATGCATGCATGCGGGCACGATGTACATACATCTTCCCTTTTAGGTGTGGCCAAAATATTGAACGAGTTAAAATCTCAATTTGGTGGCCAGATAAAGTTGATTTTTCAGCCAGGAGAAGAAAAATTGCCTGGCGGAGCATCTATTATGATCAAAGAAGGCGTATTGGAAAATCCAATACCAGAGTCTATTTTTGGTCAGCATGTGATGCCTTTCATTGAAATAGGAAAAGTGGGCTTTCGTTCAGGACAATACATGGCGTCTTGTGATGAATTGTTTATGACCGTTCGAGGTAAAGGGGGGCACGGCGCTCAGCCACATCAAAATATTGATCCTATAGCAATTACAGCTCAAATTATATCTGCACTACAACAAGTAGTGAGTCGCTTCGCAGATCCTCGGATTCCAACGGTTCTTTCTTGGGGCAAAATCATTGGTAACGGTGCTACTAACATTATTCCGGATGAAGTGTATTTGGAAGGTACTTTCCGTACATTCAATGAAGAATGGCGTGCCAAAGCACATGAAAAGATAGTAAAAATTGCTATGGGGATAGCTGAAAGCATGGATGCTACCTGCGATATTGAGGTGCGCAAAGGATATCCTTATTTAGTTAATGAACAGGAAACCACCGCAATAGCTCGTCAAGCTGCTATTGATTATTTGGGTGAAGAAAATGTTGTCGAATTAGACCTTTGGCCTGCAGCAGAAGATTTTTCATATTATTCTCAAGTTGCGAATGCTTGTTTTTATCGCTTAGGAACAGGTAATAAAGCGAAAGGTATTCAATCTGCGGTGCATACACCGACTTTCGATATTGATGAAGATGCTTTGGAATTAAGTATTGGATTGATGGCATATATCGCCATCTCAAAACTTACAAAATAGTATATGTCTTCTCATCATATTGTTCGGGAGAACCAAGAACCAGCTTTGTTGGTGGAGAATTTCTATGCTCTTTCAGAAGAATATTTGGGACAAATATTAGAATGGTCTCCTACTATTATTAGCCATGAAGAAAATCTTGATTATTTTCTCTCTAATGATATAAAAGTTGACTTTCTGTATGCGCAATCATTAGATTCTCCTCAAGAAGAAATGAAGTTTATTCAGCCGATTTCCTCATTTTTTAAGGATAGCCTGGATTATTTGATTACGAATAATTACAAGGCAGTGAATATTCTAGCTAAGGATTTGGATTCTATATTTCTAAGATATGCTGATCGGATAAATATTGTTGCTTTTGTACAAGGTATTCGATATGTACTGATTCAATCTCGTTATGAAAAGTGGAAGACAGCTGGTGAGAAGATGTTTATTGATGTATCGCATATCAAATCATTTAATGGTTTAAAATATATTGATCAAAATATTTTTGAGGTTGAACAAGACGGTTTTGTGCTGCTTGAAATGAATTCAAGTGATTTTGTATTTGTCGGAGAGGAGGTTTAGGAATGTTACAAATTGAAAAGGCTACAACAGAAGATGCTAGCATAATTCACAAATTAGCCCATCAGATTTATTATCCTACTTATTTAGGTATTTTGAGTCAGGAGCAGATGGATTTTATGCTGGAAAAGAGCTACACCGTTTCCGCTTTACAAGAAAGTATGCGAACTCATCAAGACTTTTATATTGCATATGATCAACAGGCTCCTATTGGTTTTATTGCGCTAAAAAGTAAGAATGCCACTATCCTTCGCATTGAAAAACTCTATTTATTGCCACAAACTCAAGGAAAAGGCTTCGGCTCACAATTAATTGATTTCGCTAAAAATAAGGCCACTATAAGAAATAAATCTATTGTTGAGTTGAATGTAAACCGAGGAAATAATGCTTATTATTTCTATTTAAAAGTTGGTTTTAAGGTTGTTCAGGAAGTCGATATTCCCTATTTCGGTTATATCTTGGATGACTACGTGATGCAAGTTCAGTTATAAAAATGTTACAAAAATTTTGGTCTTATAAAAATTAATATCTACATTTAATTTCAGTAACCAAATTATAATCAATAACACAAATTTTATTACAGTATTTTTTCTACCAATTGGGAACAAATTTTAAGCACTTACCGTAATAAGTGTCATTTTAACAGTTAAAATATTCTCAGTGCCGAACTAGATGATTAATACACATCTAGAATTTTTTAACGAAAATTAATAAGTGTCATTTTAACACTAATTAGTGAGGTGCGATGCTATTAATTTCGATGGAGGCAGTAGCATATCATAGCACTACATACCCATTGTAGTTTAAATAATGCAATAAAATTTAATTACATCTACAATTATGACAAAGAGCTAAGAAATTATTACAGAGCTGGGAAACTAGGTTTTCTACTCATTCCTTTCTTTAAACTATTAATAACCGATTATAAAATTATAACTAATGAATGGATTACGACTTATATTTATCACAATTATTTTAAGCGTTGTATCTACTCTCGATTCTATAGCACAAGACATCACAGTCAGAGGTGTGGTGCGTGATTCCACGGGAGGGATACCTAGCGTATCTATTAGAGTTAGAGGAACAAAAGTAGTCACACTATCCTCAGATGGTTTCGGACGTTTTGAATTCTCAACAAACAAACAAGCGCAAGTTGATTTTCAATCTGTAGGATTCAAGTCGACGACTATTAACCTTGCTAATCAGCCTATTAAATCAAATAATGAGATTCTTTTGGATATTTTTCTAGAAAAAATAGAATCCGAAATCGAAGAAGTTACCGTAACAGGTTTTGGTGGTACCCAGAAAAAAGCAAGTTTAGTTAGCGCCATTACTACAGTTAATGTCAAGGAGTTAAAAACCGCATCATCCAATTTGACTAATGCTTTGGCAGGTCGTGTTGCTGGTATGATAGCTTTTCAAAGTAGTGGAGAGCCAGGATTGGGTACAGATAATTCCACGTTTTACATTCGCGGACTTTCTACGTTTGGTACGGGAAAACAAGATCCGTTGATTTTAATTGATGGTGTGGAATCTTCTCCTACTGATATGGCTCGTCTACAACCTGACGATATTTCTGATTTTTCAGTGTTGAAGGACGCAGCGGCGGCTTCTGTGTACGGTGCACGTGGTGCAAATGGCGTTATTTTGATCAACACCAAAATGGGTATGGATGGCGCTCCAAAGTTTAATTTCCGAGTAGAAAATAGAATTTCATCAAATACCAAAAATTTTGAATTCGCCGATAACATCACTTATATGCGAATGGCAAATGAAGCGGCTTTAACCCGTACGCCAAACGGTATAGAGCCTTATTCGCAAAATAAAATCTTCAGCACAATTGATGGAGAAGATCCTTATTTATTCCCGAGTAATAACTGGTTGTCGATGTTAATTAAAGATTATACGAATAACCAAGGATATAACTTAAATATCTCGGGAGGTACAACTCGTGGAAGATATTATATAGCTGGTACATTCAACAGAGATAATGGTGTTCTTAAAGTGGAACCCCTTAATAATTTCAATAGCAACATTAAGCTGAATAATTATTCTTTGCGTGTGAATGTAGATTTCAATGTTACGAAGACAACCACAGCTATTGTAAGAATGTATGGACAGTTTGACGATTACATAGGACCTATGGGCGGTGGAGCAGCAACTTTTGATAATGCATTGAATGCCAATCCAGTGATGTTTCCTTCTATTTATCCAGCTGAAAAACTTCCTTTTATCGAACACCCCTTATTTGGTTCTAGCCAAACACGCAATACGGATTTGTCTTTGAGTTCTACCATGTATATGAATCCATATGCTGAAATGGTGCGAGGTTATCAGACCTATAAAACTTCCAATATGCAACCTCAAATCGAGATTAAGCAAGATTTGAATGGTATAACGGAAGGTTTATCACTTCGTGGGATGGGTTATTTGAGAAGATATGCTTTTATGTCTGCTAGCAGAAGTTACCAACCATTCTTCTACGAAGCGATTGTAAATTCTCAAGATGGTACCTATAATCTAAAAGCATTAAATGATGGTTCAGCCACAGCATTGCAGCCAACAGGAACGGAATACTTAAGTTATGCACCTCCAATTCGTGATGTGGACTCTAGAATTTGGTTAGAAGGAACGCTTAACTATAATAGGACTTTTTCAGAGAAACATGCGGTTAGCGGTATGCTTGTATCCTATATTTCAAGTTATGAATCTGCAATAGGAAATAATGTAGGTTTGGTGGAAACATTGCCAAGTCGTAACGCAGGGATCTCTGGTCGTTTTACTTATGGTTTCAAAGACCGTTATTTAGCGGAATTCAATTTTGGGTATAATGGTTCAGAACGTTTTGATGCAAACCACCGTTGGGGTTTCTTCCCTTCATTTGGTTTTGGTTATAGATTATCAGAAGAACCTTTCTTTGAGCCTATACGATCTGTAATAAGCAATTTCAAACTTAGAGGAACTTATGGTTTGGTGGGTAATGATGCTATCGGTAGTAATGCGGATAGATTCTTCTACTTATCTAATGTGAATCTAAATAATGGTAACTACGGATCTACTTTTGGTAGAGATGACGGAGCACCACGTTACAATCGTCCTGGTGTGTCTATCTCACGTTATGCCAATCCAAATATCACTTGGGAGCTTTCAAAGCAACTAAATTTAGGTTTGGATATGAGTATTGGAAGAGGTATAGACATTATTGTTGATGCATTTAGTCAAAAAAGATCCAATATTCTACAACCGGTATCGGGTATTGATAATGCGTCTGGATTAATGGCAACGCCATGGTCGAATTATGGACGAGTGAATACTAAGGGAGTTGACTTGTCTGTGAACTATAGAAAGAACTTTTCGCAGAACTTTTGGATGGATGCACGTGGAACATTCACGTATGCAACTTCTGAAATTGTTAAAGTGGACGAATTACCATATTCGGGCAACTTATCTCACTTAACACGTAAAGGATATTCTATTAACCAAGCTTGGGGTTATATTGCTGAACGTCTATTTATTGACAATCAGGAAGTGGCTAACTCACCAGTACAGTTTGGTGATATTGGTTTGCTTGCCGGTGATATCAAATACAGAGATATTACTAAAGATGGTTTGGTAAATGGCGATGACATGGTGCCAATTGGTTACCCTACGGAGCCCGAAGTGTTGTTTGGTTTTGGTTCCAGCTTTGGATACAAAAACTTTGACTTAGGATTTTTCTTCCAAGGCGCTACTCAATATTCTTTCTTTATCAATTCAAACCAAATTCAACCATTTTATTCTAATGGAGGAAGACAAACAGGCTTACTTAAAGTAATCGCAGATGATTATTGGTCAGAAACAAACCAAAATTCATATGCATTCTGGCCAAGACTAAGTACATGGCGTGTAGGTCCAAATAACCAAACTTCTACTTGGTGGATGCGTAATGGAGGTTTCTTACGATTGAAAAGTGTAGACATAGGCTATAATATCAAATCATTAGAGCGATTCAAAATTAACAATGCACGTGTGTATTTGTCGGGATCAAACTTGTTTTTGTTAAGCAACTTCAAATTGTGGGATGTCGAGATGCGTGGTAATGGATTAGGTTATCCTTTGCAGTCGGTGTATAATGTTGGTATTCAAATTAATTTATAACCCTATTACTTGAAAATTATGAAAATAAAGGAAATAAAGGGCAATGCCAAAGCAGGAATTTCAGTGGTATGTATTTCCATGTCCGTACTTTTTAATTCATGTTCTAAATTTTTGGATATCATACCTGACAACGTTTCTGTCATTGAGCATGCTTTTAAGCTTCGTACAGAGGCTGAGAAATATTTATTCACCTGTTATTCTTATTTGCCAAAAAACGGTGATGGCTGGTTTAATGCGGGAATAATGGCTGGTGATGAAATTTGGTTACCACAAAATGACCAAGCACATTGGCATCCTGCATTTCGTATTGCGCAGGGTATGCAGAATGTCGGTCAACCCTTATTTAACGAATGGGGTGGTGATCTAAAAGGTGGCGACGGCAGATTCAATTACTTGCGTATGTGGCAAGGCATCAGACATTGTAATATCTTTTTAGAAAATATAAAGAACCCGAATGTTGTACCTGATTTGTCTATTGCAGAACGCGAAAGATGGACAGGAGAAGTTGAATTCTTAAAGGCATACTATCATTTTTATTTGATGCGTATGTATGGTCCTATTCCCATTGTAGATGTGAATGCGCCTGAATCTGCTGAACCAGAAGATTTATATTACAAAAGAAAGCCAATAGACGAAGTGGTCGATTTCATTTCAGATTTGTTAGATCAATCGGCAGTGAAATTACCAGAACGTATTATCGATGAGAATACAGAATTAGGTCGTGCTACCAAATCTATAGCATTAGCCATCAAAGCTAGATTATGGATGTTGGCCGCATCCCCATTGTTTAACGGTAATCCAGACTATGCATCTTTCGTAGATAAGGATGGTGTCCAATTAGTGAATACAACGGCTGATCCCGCAAAATGGGAAAAGGCTAGAGATGCTGTGAAAGCCGCGATTGATATGGCAGAAGCAAATAATGCACAGCTGTATAAATATACGAATGACAGATTTAATTTAAGTACGGAGACCAAGACGCAGCTTAACATCCGAAATGCGGTGACAGAGCGGTGGGGTGATGAAGTGGTATGGGGATTATCAAATAGTTATTTTGTAAATGAAGCCTTATGTATGCCACCTCTTGCAAGAGGAGCCAATGTCGATAGATTCCAATTGCAGGGAGTTTGGGGAGCACCGATTAAGGTTGCTAAACAATTTTATACCAAAAATGGTGTGCCAATTGAGGAAGACAAAACATTAGACTTCACCAACTACATGACCACGCGTACAGCAGTTACTTCTGAACGCTTTTATATCGAGCCAGGATATGTAACAGCACGTTTGAATTATGATCGCGAGCCACGCTTTTATGCTAGTTTAGGCTTTGATGGTGGACGCTGGTATATGAAAGATGGGGCGAGTTCAGGTTCGGATGAAAACGGTATGTATGTACAAGCCAAAAACGCGGAGCGTTCGGGGGTTGGTCACTTTACCAACTGGAACGAAACAGGATATTTTATTAAAAAGCTGGTGCACTGGGAATCAACCACCAACTCTAACAATGCGCCTACTTGGAAAGCTTATCCTTGGCCAGAAATACGTCTCGCAGAACTTTATTTGAGTTATGCTGAGGCATTGAATGAAGTCAATGGTGGCTCTACAGAAGCAATTGCATATGTAGATAAAATTCGCGAGCGTGCAGGTTTACAAGGTGTGGTATCATCATGGACTAATTTTTCCAAATCACCTACTAAATATCAGTCCAAAGAAGGCTTACGCTCGATAATTCAACGTGAACGATTGATAGAACTTGCATTCGAAGGACAGCGTTTTTGGGATTTGAAGCGTTGGAAGCTTTCCGCAGAATATTTGAATCAAGACATTACAGGATTTTCAATTTCAGGAAAGACTACGGCGACTTATAACGTAGAGCGTACGGTTTTCAATCAGACATTTATTTCACCACGTGATTATTTGTGGCCTATTGGAAATTATGAAACGCGACGTAATCCAATGTTAGTAGAAAACCCAGGTTGGTAATCAAAAAAAATTAAATGTATGAAATCAATTAGAATAAACATATTTCTAGTCATGCTGAGTGTATTATTTGCCTTTGCATGTACCAAGCAAATTGAATACAGAGAGCCTGTTGGTAATGAGACTGAAAAACCAGGAATGGTTTCAAATGTACGCGTGATAAATCAAGAAGGTAAGGCACAAATTTTATACGATTTGCCAAGTTCTCCTAATTTGATGTACGTAAAGGCGATTTATAAAATCAATACAGGTCAAGAAGTGGAAGTTAAATCTTCTATCTATAAAGATACTATTGTGGTGGCTGGATTTGCCGATACCCAAGAACATGAGGTGAAATTGTATGCAGTAAGCCGCAATGAAGTCTCGTCTGATCCAGTAACGGTAAAAGTAAAACCTTTGGAAGCTCCTTTTTGGAAAGTGTTCAACTCTTTGGAAATTTCCAATGCTTTCGGTGGATATAATCTGACAGCAAAAAATCCTTCTCGTGATAATATCGCAATAATTGTCATGAAGAAAAATGTTTTCAATGAGTATGAGCGTGATAATCAAAAATCTGTTTATACCAAGACCGACAGTATTATCTCCAAAATTAGAGGCTTAGATACTTTGGAACAAGAATTTGCTATTTATGTACGTGATAACTGGGGCAATAATTCAGACACATTGTACACTAAAGTAAAACCATTCTATGAAGAGCAAATGGATCCAGGTAAATTTAGAGCATTTGTACTGCCAGGAGATGCGCCACAAGTAACCAATGGCGCACGTCTTGAATACGCTTGGGACGGTCTATTGGGGTGGCCTTATACAAGCTTTACACATCAAATCAATGGAGGAGATCAGCCTCATATGGTAACATTTGATATGGGTGTATCAGCTAAGATCAGCCGTTTTTGGATTCGTCCATTCCCAGAAGGTACTAGATATTATTTTCTTTCTACGATGAAACGATTTGAGATCTATGGATCTAATAGCCCTAATCTTAACGGAGCATTAGACGATTCGTGGATACTATTAGGAAGTTATGAAGTGGTGAAACCTTCAGGTCTGCCATATGGTACGGATAATGCCGAAGACCAAGCGACTGCGGCGGCTGGATTTAACTGGGAAGTGGACCTCAATTCACCTAAAGTGAGATATATCCGCATTAGATGTTTAGAAAATTTCGCTGGAGGTACTGCGCAAAGTATCAATGAGATAAAAGTATATGGTACTACTTTATAGAAATGAGTTATGATTAAGATAAATAGAACACATACAATAAGGCTAATCTTTGTGCTTACTCTTATTTCGACCATTATGTCCTGTGCCAAATGGGATGAATTCAAGGAATATATCAAGGACGGCGAGATAGTATATGTGGGGAAGCTGGATTCAGTGAAAGTGTTTTCGGGTAATGAACGTATATTGGTCCAAGCTCAAGTTAAACCAGATCCAAAGATTAAAAAAGCCCTAATCAAGTGGAACGATGGCAAGGATTCTGTGCTATTAGATATTACGCATAATAGCATATTGGAACATTATATTCCAATGGCCGAAGGGATTGTTAGTTTGCAATTATTTACGATTGATGACAAGGGCAACAGATCTGTCGCTGTTCCTGCAATAGGAAGGGCCTATGGTCCGCGTTATAGTGCAGGTCTTACCAACCGTTTGACAGCAAATGCCATAATAGAAAACAATAACACAGCTTTAATTGAATGGCAAGAAATGGATTTATCAGCAGGACCGGTGGGGACTGAGTTGCGTTATTTAGCTAATGATGGTACAACAAAAAGTATTGTTGTAGGAGTTAATACGATGAATACTACCATAAATGATTTATCTACAACAGCAAAAACGGTTTCCTATCGCACGCTATATTTGCCGCAGAAAACTAGTATTGATACTTTTTATACGGATTATACAGAATTAGGACTAGCCAAAGATGTAACATCCGAGTACTTAAAGAATCATAAAAATCCTATTGTGACCTCAGCAGTATCTGATAGATGGGGTATTCCAGCGGATTGGGTCACGAATGCTGCGGTTCGTAATTTTAGAAATGGAGCAGGGGCTTATTTTGGAGGCGTAGATCATTGGTTTGGAGGACCATTCTTAGCTATGGAAGCAGGTTGGTCAGGAGATAACATGGCTACTATTAAAAATGGTAAAATCTACCAGACATTAACATTGCCTGCTGGTCATTATACCTTTGAAATGGATATTCCAGACTGTACAGTTGGAGGAGATTTCTATACTGTAGCAGCTTATGGAACTGAAATTCCTAACAGCGAGAATGTGTCCTCAGCATTGGGTTTCTTAAAAACAAGTACCCCAGGCACACATGCACTCAAGTTTACGCTTTTGGAACAAAGCCAAGTGTCTTTGGGATTCGTAGGTAATTTGGAAAACAAAGGTGGAGGTGATGGAACTTTCTGGCGTATTAATGCCGTTAGGTTAAAACAAATTGTAATCGTTCAGTAATGATAGATAGGGTGTATAGTTTGAACCTCCAAGCTTAGGCTTGGAGGTTTTTTCTTTTGAAGGGTTTAATCCTTTAATTTTTCTACCCTATTTGGCGTTTGAGTTCCTTTAACAATGCCTTCGGCACCTTTAGCAATAGCCTCTATACTGGAAATAATATTATTTAAATCCAAAGTGCTTATTTCATCTTTTACCGTATGGTAATAGGTATCTTTATCTATCTGGGAAGTTGAAAATGTATGTGCTGGCACGCCCAACGCTGCTAATACGGCATTATCACTACGATAGAATAGGTTTTGTTGTGGATATGGATCTGCATGAAATTGAAAAGCCGTATTTTTTAGGTTTTTCTGCATAAGATCTCCTAAATTCGAGCGTTCATAACCCGTCAAATAAAGTGTATTGGGACCAAATTTCGAGTCTTTGCCAATCATTTCGATATTGATCATCGCGATCACAGCGTCTGGATCGATGTTATTCGAAAAATATTTAGAACCATACATTCCGATTTCCTCAGCCGTAAAAGCTACAAAAATAAGTGTACGTTCATTATTGTTCAATCCCTTATAATATTTCGCCAAACTAATTACTGCAGATGTTCCCGAAGCATCGTCGTCAGCACCATTTGCAATGGAATCTTGACCATTTGGTTGGATAATGCCAATATGATCATAGTGTGCTGAAAAGACTACATATTCATTTGGTTTTGATTTGCCAGGAATAACACCAGCGACATTAAATAATTCAATCTTATCTGCCTTATTAGTACAGTTAATCTTAAAACTTTTGGCTAAATCTTCTGTTATAACAAAAACTTTTGTAAACCCTTTGGAAGGCGTATTTCCAACGATATTTTCTCTTGAATAAATTTTGTTATATCGCGTAATGAAGGAAGCAAATGAAGGATCTACTAGCACTATTAAATCTTCTTGGGCTTGAGCCAATTCCCTGAATTTTTGGGCAAACTCCTCTCCTTTTTTGATTTGTTTTATTTGAGCGGCTGATTTTTCATTCCATTGGATTTCAGGTTCATTGCTGATAATCAAAAATGTTTCAGCGGCTAAATTTTTAGTGTCCCATTGTATAGAAGCAGATTGACGGCTGATTTTTGTCATATGGAATGTTTGTCTGAAATCATTCCCTTGGTAAGGTTGTAAACCAATCTGATTAAACTCATGAGCAATGAAGTCAGCCGCTTTTCCAATATGCGGAGAAAAGGCATGGCGTCCACCCATTTCGTCCGAAGCGAGTGTATTTAATAATTTTTCTACATAACTTTTCTCAACAATTTGAGCTGAGGTTTGTTGTGAAAATATATTTCCGCAAAGAAATATCAATAGGCTTGGTAGTAGTGCAGATAATTTCATAGTCAAAATTTTAATGAAATTAATAAATAATAGTATATCATGTACCGAAATACAGCATAACTATTATATTTGATATAAAATAAAAAGTCATGAAAGAAGTTACAGTTCAAGAATTAAAGGATATGATGGATCGCAACGAAGAATTTCAATTAATTGACGTTCGCGAACCTTTTGAATATGAAGTTTCAAACCTTAATGGTCTTAATATTCCGTTGGCAGGTATTCTAATTGAAGCAGAAAAAGTTTCAAAGGATATTCCAGTAATTATTCAATGCCGTTCGGGCAAGCGTAGCGCTCAAGCTGTTATGCTGTTAGAACAACAAGGCTATACAAATCTAGCTAATTTGCAAGGAGGTATTTTGGCTTGGAGAGACGAGATTGATCCCGAATTGGACGTATATTAAGATCGTAAAAGTATACAGATATAGAGACGATATTTCGTCTCTTTTTTCGTTATGGGCTTTGCCAAAAGTTTAGAGAATATATTTTGTACTTTTGTACGATGAAAAATTGGTATGCACAGACGAAGCAAGCATTCTTTTTTAGCTTGATGTTTTATATAGGCTCAACGATTCTACTGGTATTGAAAGTTAGCATCGCCCCTATTCTATTCAGTTTTTCGTTAGCCGTATCGATGATTTGGGTATTGTTGGTTTTGCGGGAAATCATGCTATCTCCACGTATTTCAAATCAAGAACGCCTTTTACTTATACTTTTTATTATTCTCCTCAACATTTTTGCTGGAATAGTTTACTTTTATTTATTGCGTAAAAGAGTGATTGGAGATCCAAAAAATTAAAAATGAAAAAGCAATTTATACTGAATTTACTTTTAAATCTGGGAATTATCTTTTTGGTCATGAGTGGTATTTCAGCTTATCAAAGTGGTAATATGCTGATTCTCGGTCTTGCTATTGCGATTTCGGTTGTGCTGATTTACCTAAAAGTGGTATTGCTCAAACACGTTAAATCGGACTTCCGTAAGAAGCAGGAAGAAAAATTTGCGCCACAAAAGAAAAATAAAAAGGGTTAATCGTGGACTGCCCCCAGAAAGTGTCTAACTTTTTGGGGGCAGTGCATCGATTAACCCTTTACTTTTATATCTATAGCGCTTTATTATTTAACGAAAGGCGCTTTCTTAACTTCTGCTTTTACTTTTTGATTACGGATATGGATAAAAATCTCTGATCCTGCTTTTGAGAATTCTGTATTTACATAACCCAAACCGATAGATTTTTTAAGAGTCGGTGATTGCGTACCTGAAGTTACACGGCCAATTATATTGCCTTCAGCGTCAACGATTTCATAATCATGACGAGGAATACCTCTTTCAATCATTTCAAAACCCACTAATTTTTGAGCTGTACCTTTTTCTTTTTCTGCTTTCAAGTTTTCGCTGTTAACGAAATCTTTTGTGAATTTAGTTACCCAACCAAGACCTGCTGCCAATGGAGAAGTCGTATCGTTAATATCATTACCATACAAACAGAATCCCATTTCTAAACGTAAAGTATCGCGTGCGCCTAAACCAATAGGTTTGATTCCAAACTCCGCTCCTGCTTCGAAAATTGCATCCCATACTTTTTGAGCATCTTTATTCGCAACATAAATCTCAAAACCTCCAGCGCCAGTGTATCCTGTTGCTGATACGATTACATTATCTACACCAGCGAAAGTGCCTTTAGCAAAAGAATAATATTCCATAGAAGCCAGCTCGATATCAGTCAATTTCTGTAAAGCATCAGCTGCTTTAGGGCCTTGGACAGCAAATAAAGATGTTTCGTCAGAGATATTTTTCATCTCTACACCATACGTGTTGTATTTGCTGATCCAGTTCCAATCTTTCTCGATATTAGAAGCATTTACAACTAAAAGGTAGGTTATATCGTCGATTTTGTAAGTCAAAAAGTCATCCACAATACCGCCAGTTTCGTTTGGAATATAAGCGTATTGTACTTTACCATCATATAATTTTGATGCATCATTAGATGATATTTTTTGGATCAAGTCTAATGCTTTTTCGCCTTTCAAGATAAATTCACCCATGTGACTCACATCAAATACCCCAACACCTGTACGAACAGTTTCATGCTCGTCATTGATACCGGAATATTGAACAGGCATATTGAATCCTGCAAAAGGAACCATCTTTGCTCCTAATGAAATATGATGGTCTGTTAAAGCTGTGTTTTTCATCATCTAATGGTTATAAAGTTTTTGCAAAAATAATTAATATGTTGGGATATTTTCGTCTGATTTTAATATTCTCATAAATAATCCTTTGTTTTTGGATAAAAACAAAAAATTTTCGTTTCTCAGAATGTTGCAACCGTTTGCAAATCTAAAATTGATAGGACTCTTTTGAATTCTGAATTTAAATCTGCGCGAATTTCGATTTTTTTTCCAGTCCAAGGATGATCAAAATGAAGTTCTGAAGCATGTAAAAGCATCGTGTCCATCTTAAATCGTTCTTTCCACAGTTTATTTTGCTTATTGCAACCATGAGGGCGATCGCCAATAATAGGATGCATAATATGCGCAAAATGCCTTCTTAACTGGTGCATTCTTCCTGTTTCAGGATTTGCTTCAACTAGAGAATAACGAGAAGTTGGAAATTTTCCTTGTGGAACATTGATTTCAGCAGTTGCCAGAAGTTTATAATGCGTAATGGCATCTTGTGATGTGCCATTTTCTTTTAGTAATGGGTAATCAATAGTTCCTTCTTCCGGACAATAACCTCTTAAAATAGCTAGATAACGCTTATCCATTTTCTTATCCTGAAACAAAACCTGTGTTTTTTGATCGGTTTCTTTGTCCAAAGAAAATAAGAGTATTCCGCCTGTTTTTCGGTCCAGGCGATGAGCCGGATATACAGGTTGTCCGATTTGGTCACGTAGTAATTGCAAAGCAAATTCAGAGGCATCGTTCGCAATGGAAGAACGATGAACCAACAATCCATGAGGTTTGTTTATTGCGATGAGATGCTCGTCGCGGAAAAGAATTTCTAACATTATAAATTTTTAAGAATACCCACGATTTCATCTGCTTTCTCGTCGATTTCTGGGCTCAGCCATACTTTTTTGAAAGCTCCCCCTCCTATTGGTGTATTCTCTCCTTGCCATTTAATTTTGACAACCGTAAAAAGATAGTAATTCTCTATTACGACATTGTTTTGTACAAATTCTTGCACGATACGGTCGCCAAATAAAGTCATGCCCAACTGGAGTGCATCTTTATTCTCATAATTCAATTGATCCTCCAACAAGGACTTAGCTTTTTCTTTAATAGCGTATTCGAATTCCTCTTTTTTAGGATTTGTTAATACGGCGGCTACCATTATTCCAAAGAGTAATAAAGCAAATATTCTGGTTTTGGACATTATTTCGATTTTATGAATAATATTAGAATAAATTACCTAAAGTATCAAAAATCCATTCCGCAAGGATATACATCAAGTAAAAAACAGCAACACACAAAAGTACTATAATAATAAATAAAGTTATCAATAAACCTTTTGCACTGCCTTGATGTTTTCCTTCGAAATAATGCTTTCGAAGAAGTTTTACGTTCTTTTTGTTGGCTTTATTGAAAAAGTCAAAGGCATAGCCAATCAACGGAATTGAACCCAAAATAGCATCCAATAATACATTCACAAGCATCTTAACAGCGACCTTTGAGCCTGCTCCATTGCGAAGCATGACGACTACCAATGCCAATGACATTCCAAAGGCCACAAATTGACCAGCATAGGGTATTAAATTCAAAAGAGGATCCAAGCCGAACCTGAACCCTCCAATGCTAAATTTATTATCTAATAGCGTAGACATCCGCTCTATCCAAGCGAAATCTTTCTCGCGCTTTTGCTGTATAAGATGATTTGTTTGTCCCAATTTTATTTCAATTCAAATACTCCGTCAATATAACAAGTCAACTTGATTGGACGAATATCTAAAATAAGTTCATTTGACTCTGCAACACCATCCATCATCGCGGATTTTGCAAACATACGTGTCGTAGGAACTAATTCTCCAAAATTAAAGTTGCTATTATCGTTTATTACTAACACCTTCCCTACTGAACCACCGTCTGCTGCTGCTAAAATTTCAGCGTTAATACGTGCATCTTTTACTGCTGCAGTTTTCAATTCTTTTTCAATTTCACGTTTTTGCGTATGGTCATATCCGCTGATTGAAGTGCTTTCTAAGCCTTGAGGATCTACTTTATCCAACATACTGTGTAATCCATTTAAGTTTGTCACTTTGATACGATATTGACGTGATTGCAACAGTTCATTGTTCTTTTTCTTATTTTGATAATTGTAACTGTAGATATTTTGAACAGTGAAATCTTCTTTTTTCACCCCTATTGCCGTTGCTGCATCAAAAAGCTGCTTTTCTAAAGTCTCGATAAATACTTTTTTCTTCATATTACCATCCATATAAAATTCTTTCAAGGAAATTGAAAGGTAAATAATATCTGGAGTCACCTCTTTTTCAGCGTATCCTTTAGTCGCTACTTTGCGATAAGATTCAATATTGTTTGATTGGGCGTTTGTCATTAAGATAGTTCCAACTAGAAATGCAATTGTTAGTAATTTTTTCATATATCGTTTGAAATTAATATTTTCTGTATATAACGCATAGACAAACAAAATGCCACAATGTTTAATAATCAATCAAAATAATCTTGTAAATGATTTTATAAATCTTATCTTTAGATAAATTAAAATATAATACAGTAATGCAAGAAGGTAAAGTAAAATTCTTTAATGAGACCAAAGGTTTCGGTTTCATAGTGCCAGCATCGGGCGAAAGCGAAATTTTTGTTCACGTTTCAGGATTAGTAGACAAAGTTCGTGAGGGCGATGATGTATCTTACGAAGTAGAACAAGGTCGTAAAGGGCTTAACGCGGTAAATGTAAAAGTTATCTAATAGATTCTAAATATATTTATTGTGAGAAAGCTCGAAATCAATTGATTTCGAGCTTTTTTGCTTTTTATGAATTGTTCATTTAGCTATTTGTAAATGGATTATGTGTATCACGTTGGTCTGCAAATGGATCTGCACTTCCACCTTTTGGATCAGGACCATATTCATTTGTGCCATTTTCGCCTTCTTGAATATATAAATAGATTAAATATAACCAACCTATGCAGCAAACAAAACCCCATAATATATTCCATCCTGATTTACCTATATCATGTAATCTACGTACAGTAACAGCTAAGGAAGGAATTATTACCGCTAATGAATAAATTCCACTTAAGTATCCTGTAGATTGATATCTAGACATCCATTCCATACCTGGTAAGTTAACAGGTTCTGGTTGATAAGTATAGGTAAATCCTAGCATTTGATCTATTAAAGATAAACCCCAGGATATTATGATGTTAAATAATACAAACATCCAGAATTCTTTTCTTCTGGCACGCCCGCTGAAATTTGCGTAATTGTCTCTTACGACCTTTAAATACCATTCCATAATTTAGTTTTATTAAGTTAATACATATTATTACTTAATCAAAAATAAGATTATTCTTGATTTAATATATTTTAATGAAAAATTTCTTCCAAAATTTGTAAAGAATTAACTGTTCCAAAGTTCTCTGTATGAACTTTGTAGAAGTTAATAATCTGAGAAAGCAGATAAATACGATCTTCGTGCTTCATTTGAATTAAGTGAGATTCTTCATATGGCACATTTAATATAGCATGAAACATGTGGGTATGTGGTGCTTGTAAAGTGTAGGTATGAGCAGGAGCATATTTAGTGAATACGCCATCCACTAAGTCAAAATAGGGTAGAATTTCATCTGAGGAGGAGGGCATATAACCTAAAAACCTACTTAATTTCATTAAAAAACATAAATGAAAATTTTGAATAGGTTCATCTGTCTGATCTAGCCACAGAATAGATTGTTGAATAAAATTAAAAAGGTGAGGATCTGGTTGTTGCTGTTTTAAAACCTTATACAGTATTTCGTTTAAGAATATGGCAACTGAACTTTTGGTAATTTCAAGAGGAATTTGCTGTAATATAGGCCAAGAGGTAGCTTCTTTGATGCGTTGCAAGCTACCTGTATCTTTGTAGTAAACGACCAAATCCAATAGATGTAGAGGCTGCAGCATATTCACATGAATTTTAGCTTTGGGTTTACGTGCTCCATTAATCAAATAGGACTGAATTCCAAATTCTTCGGTGAAAAATTGCGCTACTACACTATTTTCTGAATAGTTCGTAATTTTTAAAGCTATTGCACGTGTTTTATGTAGCATTTATATCCCTTACGCTAAATTTACTTTTAGGCTAAAAGTACTAAGTAAACCTAGTAAACACAAGACGGATTTTGAAAGTTGATCAAATTATAAAATGTGAATTGTTGAAAACTATTTTTTTGGAGAACAATATGAGATAAATTGGAAAACCTCTACATTTGCTTGTTCCTGCACTTTTTGGATTATTTTTAAAAATAATTCTGTCCATATTGTTGTAAATCCCAAAAGAAATATAGATATTTGCAAACTCTTTGCAGAGAGTGCAAAAGAGAATTGGTGTATAAATAGACAACATTAAAAATAAATATCATGTCAAGAATTTGTGATTTAACAGGCAAAACGGCATTAAAAGGAAATAACGTATCTCACTCGAACGTTAAGACTAAGCGTAAATTCTATCCTAATTTACAAACTAAACGTTTCTACATTCCTGAAGAAGATCGTTGGATCACTTTAAAAGTGTCTACGGCTGCAATTAAAACAATTAACAAAAACGGAATTACTTCGGTTATCAATAAATTTATCAAAAAAGGATACGTTTAATAGATAATCCGCCTGTTAATTAAAGATATTCATGAACTAATAGTCCGTGAGGATTAAACAAAGTAAAAACAATGGCTAAAAAAGGAAATAGAGTACAAGTAATCTTAGAGTGTACTGAACACAAAGAAAGTGGTCTTCCAGGGATGTCACGTTACATCACTACAAAAAACAAAAAGAACACAACAGAGCGTTTAGAATTGAAAAAATTCAACCCTGTATTGAGAAAAGTAACTGTTCATAAAGAAATTAAGTAATTAATTTTTGGACTTGCGAAAGCGGTTCAATATAAAAACATAATACCATGGCAAAGAAAGCGGTAGCATCATTACAAAAAGGTGGTGGTAAAGAGTTTACTAAAGTTATCATCACTGCAAAATCTGCTAAAACTGGAGCTTATACTTTCAAAGAAAGTATGGTACACAACGACAACGTAAAAGAAGTTGTTGCGGCAGCTACAAAATAAGCAAGAAAGATATTCCTTTTTTAAAGTTTTTCTTTAAAAAAACTGAAAGCCGTTTTGGTATACTCACCGAAAGGGCTTTTTTTAGTATGGCAAGATTTAAGTATATTTGAACTTGATTTTTAAGCATTAGTTATCATAAGTATACATGGGTTTATTTGATTTTTTCAAGAAGAAACAAGAGGCGCCTGAAGCTCAAGAAGCTTTGGATAAAAGTTTGGAGAAAACGAAAGAAGGTTTCTTTTCAAAGATTACCAAGGCTGTCGTTGGTAAATCGACGATTGATGACGATGTGTTGGATAATCTGGAGGAAGTATTGGTTACCTCGGACGTGGGTGTCACAACTACTTTGAAAATTGTCGAAAGAATCCAAGAACGTGTAGCACGTGATAAATATGTTGGAACAGATGAATTAAACCGTCTGTTGAAAGAAGAAATTCAAGCTCTTCTTGCTGAAAACAATAGTAATGATTTCGAGAGCTTCGAATATGGCAATCACAAACCTTATGTGATTATGGTCGTAGGAGTGAACGGCGTTGGTAAGACAACTACTATTGGTAAGTTAGCGCATCAACTCAAAGAAGCAGGTAACAAAGTAGTATTGGGCGCGGCAGATACGTTCAGAGCGGCTGCTGTTGACCAAATCAAACTTTGGGGTGAAAGAGTAGGTGTCCGTGTCGTAGCACAGGCTATGGGATCTGATCCAGCATCTGTGGCTTTTGATACGATTCAATCTGCTGTTTCTAATGGTGATGATGTGGCGATCATTGATACAGCTGGTCGTTTGCACAATAAAGTAGGCTTGATGAATGAGTTGGGTAAGATCAAAAATGTAATGCAAAAGGTAGTTCCTGGTGCTCCACATGAGATTTTATTGGTACTTGATGCTTCTACTGGACAAAATGCTATCGAGCAATGTACACAGTTTACACAAGCTACAGATGTGAACGCATTAGCGTTAACTAAATTAGACGGTACAGCAAAAGGCGGTGTCGTAATCGGTATTTCGGATCAGTTCAAAATTCCTGTGAAATATATTGGCGTAGGAGAGAAGATTGGTGATTTACAGCTTTTCAATAAGCGTGAATTTGTAGAGTCTCTGTTTAAATAGTATTTGAATAAAACTCTCAAAATACTCAGTCATTTCGAGTGAAGTGCAAAGCTATGAGAAATCTCATCAGTTTAGATTCTCCCTTCGATCGAAATGACTAAAAATACTTTACTACCTTTCAAGTAAGAAAATCAGGGTTATTAATAATTTTTTGAAATTTAAGTTGTTCGGATAAGCGATTATCGGTACAATTCAACCATAATAATGAAAACAAAACATAGTAAATTCGAACCTATAGTAGCAAAACCGCGTGTGAACGTAGTTACATTGGGATGTTCGAAAAATATTCACGACTCGGAAGTATTGATGGGTCAATTGAAAGGAAATCAAATTGATGTTGTTCACGAATCAAATAATATACAAGCAAATGATATTGTAGTTATCAATACTTGTGGATTTATTGATAATGCCAAACAGGAGTCTATTGACACGATTTTACAGTTTTCAGAGCTTAAGGATCAAGGAAAAGTAAATAAAGTAATTGTGACTGGATGTCTTTCTGAGCGATATAAGCCAGAATTGCAAACTGAAATACCTAATGTAGATGCTTACTTCGGAACGAATGATCTTCCAGAATTACTTTCTACTATCGGTGCAGATTATCGTCATGAATTATTAGGTGAACGTCTATTGACAACGCCTTCGCATTTTTCATATTTTAAAATTGCGGAAGGATGTAACCGACCATGTTCTTTCTGTGCTATTCCACTTATGCGTGGTAAACATATTTCAAAATCTATTGATGATTTAGTAAAAGAAGCGAAATTTTTGGCTTCAAATGGTACAAAAGAATTAATTCTTATTGCGCAAGATTTGACGTATTACGGTTTGGATATTTACGGTAAACGTAATTTATCGGATTTAATGCGTCACCTTTCTGATGTGGATGGTATCGAATGGATTCGTTTGCAATATGCTTATCCTTCAGGTTTCCCAATGGATATATTGGACACAATGAATGAACGTAGCAATATTTGTAATTATTTGGATATGCCATTGCAGCATATATCAGATAATATGTTGACATCGATGCGTCGTGGCACTTCTAAGCAAAAACAAATTGACCTTGTAAACAAAATCCGCGATAAAGTGCCTGATATCGCTTTACGTACCACATTGATATGTGGGTACCCAGGAGAGACAGAACAAGATTTTCAAGAGATGTTAGAGTGGGTAGAAGAAACACATTTTGACCGTTTGGGATGTTTCACTTATTCACATGAAGAGAAAACACATGCACACACATTAGAGGATGATGTTCCTGAAGAAGTAAAACAGGATCGAGTAGATGCGATCATGGAAGTCCAACAGGGTATATCATACGATATAAACCAAACTAAAGTTGGAAAAGAATTCAAAGTATTGGTGGATAGAGTGGATGGGGACTATTTCATAGGCCGTACAGAATATGATTCACCAGAGGTAGATAATGAAGTCATATTGAATGCAAAAGAAAATTATGCTCGTATTGGTGATTTTGTACAAGTGAGGGTGGATAGAGCAGAGGATTTTGATTTATTTGGTACTATTGTGAAGTAGTTAGATTATAACTTCTAGACATAAAAAGAAAGCAACCCTAGGGTTGCTTTTTTCTTTAGGTAGCTGATTATAATACTCCTGGTTTTTATAGATTTTTTTTAAAAATATTATATAGAATCTTTAAATCATTTTCATTTAAATTCGCAGTATTTGTCTCTTTTTGAATATAATGGTTTTTAAATCCCTTAACTGCAGCATCTAAATTCTTAACATCATATCCTATCACTCGAAGTGCTAAACGAACATCAAAATTTGCTGGTGGTGTTTCCAAATACTCATCATACCAATATCCGAAGCCCGCTTCTGCTAATTTTTTCCAAGGAAAACGAGAAGGATCATTTTTGCGCGTTGGTGCATAATCCATATGACCAATGAAATTTGCTTGAGGGATTTTATATGTGTCTTTTAAGTAACTTAAAAGTTTAATTAGTGCATCAATCTGTACATCAGTCCATGGATCGGTAGTTCCATTGTTATCCAATTCAATACCTATAGATGATGAATTTAGGTCGGTATCATTGCCCCATTTTCCCGCTCCAGCATGATGACCTCGGTATAAATCATTTACCATTTGGACTATTTTTCCGTCTCTACCAATTACATAATGTGAACTTACACCAGCCTTAGCACTATGAAATGTTTTTACCGTTTGCGCTAATGAGTCTTGCGCAGTATGATGAATCATCACATAATTAGGTTTTCTTACGCCAAAATTAATCGAGCCAATCCATTCTTTCTCTAAGGAATTAATTTTCTCAATTTGAGAAGTAACAGGGGCTTCGCGATATAATTCAGCAAACTCCTTTGCTTTCTTTTTGTATACTTTTTCGGTAGCGGCATATTTACCACCTCCACAAGAAGTTGCTAAGGCCGCTACAAATAGAAATGGAATAATTAGTGATTTTTTCATTGTTTAAATTGAATTTAAGATGCAATATAGCTAAGTTAAAGGAATTTCAATGAAAAAGGATAATCTCTTGAAGACAACTTGCTGTAAGTCATTTAAATGTTATAGTAACAGGAGAGAATTAAGTACAATAAAAATTTCCCTATCTTTGTAGCGTGAATACAGCAACAAAATTGATAGATATCCGTAATCTTTCCCTTGATCAGATCAAAGAGAAGTTGGTAGAAATGGGAGAGCAAGCTTTTCGTGCAAAACAAATCTATGAGTGGCTTTGGCAAAAGTCTGTTACGGATTTTGAGCAAATGAGTAATCTGAGTAAAGCATTACGTGATAAATTGAAAGAAAATTTTACTATCAATTATGTACAAGTAAAACAATCTCAAGTTTCCTCTGACAAAACTATAAAAAGTAGTTTTGTACTGTATGATGGTAATATCATCGAAGGGGTATTAATTCCTACTCCTGAACGTATGACCGCTTGTGTCAGTTCTCAAGTTGGTTGCAGTTTGACTTGTAAATTCTGTGCAACAGGATATATGGATCGTAAACGTAATCTTAATGCGGACGAAATATATGATCAAGTTGTTTTGATAGATAAGCAAGCTAAAGACAATTACGGTATTCCATTAAGTAATATTGTATATATGGGAATGGGTGAGCCATTGCTTAACTATTCTAATATGATGAAATCTATAGAACGGATTACGTCTCCAGACGGTCTGAATATGGCTGCAAAGCGTATTACCGTTTCTACTGCAGGTATTGCAAAGATGATCAAAAAGTTGGGTGATGATGAGGTGCGTTTCAATTTGGCTTTATCACTTCATGCGGCAAATGATGAGAAGCGAAATGAAATTATGCCTATTAATGAGCAAAACTCATTGAAATCTTTGGCCGAAGCTTTGCGATATTACTATTCTAAAACAAAAAATCCAATTACCTTCGAATATATAGTGTTTAACAATTTCAATGACGAATTGCAAGACGCTAAAGAATTGGCTAAATTCTGTAAGCATGTACCTTGTAAAGTAAATATCATTGAATACAACCCTATATCTTTAGCAGATTTTGTAAATGCAGAAGCGGATAAAATTGATGCTTTCGCTAGCTATTTACGTAGCCAAGGTGTGGTAACCAATGTTCGGCGCAGTCGTGGTAAAGATATCGATGCTGCCTGCGGTCAGTTAGCTATCAAAGAAAAATCAAATTAATTTCGTGTCTTAAAGAATAGTAACTAATTGTATTCTTTTATGTTGTTGAGAAATTATTTCAACGATTTTTTTACACGTTTTATTTCCAAGGTTATTTATGGCTTGTAATACTGCCATGTTTACTAAAGAGGAAGTGTTGTGTATGAACTGTCTATTTCATTTGCCTTTTACAGATTTTCATTTAGATCACAATAATTAAACTGCCCGTCAATTTTGGGGAAAATTCATTTTGAACCAGCCTTTTCGATACTGCACTTAGTCAAATTTTCCCGTGTGGAAACTCTTTTACATAAGCTTAAGTGTAAAATTCAACCTGAAAAAGGTGTTTTCTTAGGTGAATTATATGGGAAGCGTCTCAAAAGAGTGATCGAACATATTGATATAATTATCCCAATTCCCATTCATATAAATAAACTTAGAAAAAGGGGCTACAATCAAGCGGCTCAATTTGCTTTTGGTTTGAGTCTTGGTCTGGATATTCTACTGGATGAGAATATTTTGAAAAGAGACGTATTGTCGATTAGTTACACACAAAAATCAAGAACAGAACGATACAATAATGTGAAAGGAGTATTTTCTGTAAGTATAACCAGAAATCTACAAGAGAAACATATTCTTCTTGTAGATGATGTCTTGACAACAGGAGCTTCCATTTGTGAAGCAGCTCAACTATTAATTTACAAGGGCACAAAAGTTTCGATTGCTACTATTGGGCGTGAATAATATGTTATCTTCTTTTTGGTGTATATGGTTTAGGACAGCCACAATTGCTGGTTCCACAGGATTGAAACCCTATTGCTAGCATTGAGAATATTATGCTAATTAGTATAAATCTCTTCATTTTTTTTGGCTTTATTACCTCTATATAGCAAGAGAAATGAAAATGTTGCCATTCCTATCCCTATACAATCCGCATATATATCATATAAATCCGCAGTACGGCTAGAAACGTGCTTTTGAGCTTCTTCTGTAAATAACGCGAAAATGACAGTACTTATTACCACTTTGCTGACGATAATCCACATATTTCCTTTCCATTTCGATTTCATTGCACACTCCCAATATAATAAGATGGCAAGAACAAAGAAAATTCCCATATGTACTACTTTATCTATACCAGCAAAAAGCTCATATTTTCGGACGTCGGGTAATTCGTTAGGTGGTAATAATAAGAGGGTTAACATTATAATTCCCCATACTATAGCCCAGATATAGCTAAAAAAATATTTCATTGTCGCAAAAGTGTTATAAATCAATAAGAAATCCTAATAATTAACACAATTTAATATGTTGATACATATTAAATAAAATTTATTTGACTGTTAATCAATAGATTGTGTTTTTATATACTACTATGTATTGCAAAGTACCATCCAAAGGATATAACTTTGTATTATTATGATAGCGGAAAACACACAAACGCAGATGCGGAAAGGTATACTTGAGTACTGTATACTTTCGATTATTTCCAGAGGAGAAATATATGCATCAGATATAATTGCGGAATTGAAACGCGCTCAATTACTTGTAGTGGAGGGGACGCTGTATCCTTTATTGACCCGGCTGAAAAACAATGGGTTATTGAGTTACAATTGGCAAGAATCAACTTCAGGGCCACCGCGTAAATATTACCAAATTACTCATGAAGGTAATGAAGTATTGCAAAAACTAGATGTGACATGGAAGGAGTTGGTTTTTGCGGTAGAAACATCATTGCAAGGCAGAAATGAATCAAACAACTAACACAAATATTTACGACCATGAATAAAACAATTATTATAAATATAAATAGTATAGTCTTTCACATCGAAGAGGAAGCTTACGAAACACTACGCTCGTATATGATAGATATCAAAAGACATTTTGGCAAATCTTCAGATAGCCAGGAAATCTTACTAGATATCGAAAACAGAATTGCAGAGATGTTTTCTGAAAAGATACATGCAGGCCGCAAAGAAGTGATTTCTTTAGACGATGTGAATCATGTTATCAGTCAAATGGGCAAAGTGAGTGATTTTGAAGGAGAAACGGAGGAAGATATATATGAGCAAGCAAATGCTAATAGTGAGTCAGAGACGCATTCACATATACCATATTCAGCTCCTGTGGATAAAAAATTGATGCGTAATGCAGATGACAAGATTTTTGGAGGTGTATGTAGCGGTCTGGGAGCTTACTTTAATATGGAAACCAAATGGATGCGCTTGATATTTGTGTGTTTTTTCTTATTTGGGGGGTCGGGCATTATGCTTTATATTATACTATGGATAGTAATGCCTGTTGCGGTTTCGCGAGCGGACAAAATGGCGATGAAAGGAGAATCACCTACTTTACAAAATTTTAAGAAAAGTTTTGAGGAAGAAATACAAGGATTGAACCCTCATTTTTCGAAAGCGAAATCTGAAATTGCAAAAGGTACAGCTGCAGTTGGTAGTGGTGTTTCAAAGGTGGGGAGATTTTTCCTACGCCTGATCGCTTTCTTTATTCTGATAGTTTGTGCTTTGACTCTTTTCGGTTTAGCGATTGCTTGTATTGGTTTTATTACAGGTGTATTGGGGTATCAACGTGAGATGGTATTCCCTGGTACCGAATTTTTGAATACACCGCAAGCTATTGTTGCCTTGATAGCAGGAACATTAGCTATTGCTATTCCATTTTTCGCACTGTTTCAGCTAATGCTTCGTATACTTTTTAGAACACAACCTTTGAATCATTATTTCTCGTTGGGCCTGTGGGCCACGTGGATTTCGTCAATCATAGCAGTAGTATTCTTTAGTTTTATTGGGGCACAAGAGTTCAAAGAATCAAGTACCATAAAAGTTGAAAAACCTATAAATGCTCAAAAGGTATACTATATCTCCGAGAAAGATGTTCGACTTATAGAAGCTTCTGAGGTAGATAAAAATGGTAAAAAATTTAAAATTGAATTAAATGGTGAGGATTTGGAGTATGCCTTGCGTAGGGACATTAGTATCAATTTTGAAAGTATTGACTCACTAGCAAAACCTTATATTCAATACAATTATTTTGCGCGAGGTAGGACTTATCAAGCGGCAACGACGAATGCTGCGGAAATAAATTATTTGGCAAATCAAATGGATAATAAAATAATTTTTAATTCGCACTTTGGTATCAACCCTGATAAGAAGTATAGAGATCAATCCGTGTCCGCAACGCTTTATTTGCCTGTAGGATCACGTGTTGTAATAGATAAATCCATAGAATATAAGCTAAGAGATTTATCATTTTGGGATTGTCAGCGCGCTTACGATTCTGATGAAGAGGTTAAAAGTACAGAGTGGATCATGGGAAGAACAGGATTACAATGTACACCAAGGTTTTTACCTATAGAAAAGAAGTCCGATACTGAACAAACCGAAGCAGCTGTCGAAGATTTGGTCAAACAAGCTGAAAAGCATGCTAAAGAAGCAGAAGAGCATGCGCGTAAAGTGGAAGAAGAAGCAAACAAATTGTCTGAGCGTGTAGCTGTTACTGTGCAATAATCTTTTTTTGCGATAGAAAAATACTCAATTTGTCGCCTTTAAATAAAAATTAAAGGCGACAAATTTTTTACCGACCAATTTTACTATTTCACCGAAAATCTACCTCTTTTGGTCTAATACGAATTCTCATACTTGTATTTTCAGCCTAATTTCGGAGAGAAATAAATAAACAGAAGAGTAAACAGAAACTAACTACACATGAAAATACTTTTACATACTTTAAGTTGCATGGTTCTTTGCTTGCAATTTGCTTTCGCTCAGCAAAAGACCATTAGCGGTATCATCAAAAATGCGGATAATACACCAATTGTTAATGCTTCGGTATTTTTAGTGACTGAACCAAACCGAGGTTTTATTAAATCTGCAATCACAGACGAAAAAGGACAATTCAAATTTTTAGGTTTTCCAAAAGGAAATTTTAGAATAGAAGCTACGGCGGTGGGTTACGCTAAAGGTGAATCTGGAGCATTCCAAACAGCAGACAATTCTATTACTATAGAGGATATAATATTGCAAGTCTTGACAAAAGAATTGGAAGCCGTAAGCGTGCAAGGTCAACTTCCTCAAATCCAACATACCAATGGAAGGTTGGTGATGAATGTAGAAAATTCATCTATCAGTGCTGGAAACAATGCGTTGGAAGTTTTGAAAAGAGCTCCTGGTGTAGACGTTGATAAGGATGACAATATCTCCTTAATGGGACAGCAAGGTGTGAATGTGACAATCGATGGTCGTCAAACCTATATGACGGGTGAGCAATTGGCGACTTTCTTGAAAAGTACGGATGGAAGCCAGATTAAAAGCATTGAACTTTCTACCACTCGTTCAGCGAAGGACGATGCAGAAGGAACAGCGGGTGTGATTAATATTGTGATGAAGAAAAACCGTTTGGAAGGTTTCAATGGCTCATTTGTGGGCAGTGGAGCAGTAGGGGAAAAATGGAGGGGTAATAGCTCATTAAGCGTAAATTATAAGAAAAACAACTCGACCTTCTTTACGAACTATTCTTATACCGATAATAATTACAACGAGAATATTCGAATTACGCGTATCATTCCTAATGATGTTGCCGATACTTATTTTGATCAAACATCTAGATTTGAAAATGCCGATAAAACTCATAATTACAAATTGGGGTTTGAGCAAAAGACATCAGCACGTAATACTTTTATGATCCAGTTTAATGGAGCGAACAATAAAGAAGATCAGCTTACTCCAGGGACGACCCTTATGTCTCAGCCGAATAGATCTGTAGATTCTATAATGGTATCTGATAATAATAATGATGAGAAATTTAACCGTTATTCGGTGAATATCAACAATGAGTTTGTGATCGATTCTACAGGTAAAAAATTAACTGCTGATTTTGACTATAGCACTTTCAAAACCAATTCGGTGTTGAATTATGGGTACTATTCTTATTTCGGCGATGGAGAAACATTAATGTATGCTCCAGAATTTGAAAGAAGCACATTTGGTGTGGACATAAATATATTAGCAACGAAATTGGATTACACACAAAAATTGTGGAAAGGAAATATTGAAACAGGAGCGAAGTACAGTAATGTACAGTCTGATAATGATGTGTATTTTGAAAACCGTGTAGGTTCCAATTGGGAAAACAATACAAATCGTTCGAATATATTTAATTATGAAGAACAGATCTTAGCGGGATATTTTGATTACAGCACTAATATCAAAAAATGGGGAATTAAGGCTGGATTGAGAGGAGAATATACTATTTCTGACGGTCATTCTATTACGCAAAATAAACAAGTAAAACGTGATTATTTTGATTTGTTCCCTTCGGCTTCTTTGTCTTATAATGCTCACGAAAACCATGTTTTTGCATTGAATTATTCTCGTAAGGTTTCTCGTCCTAATTACAGAAACTTGAATCCTTTTGAATATTATGTAGATAAAAGAACGTACAATAAAGGTAATCCATATTTGAATCCGCAGTACACGGATGGCTTTTCATTCAACTACACATTGTATAAAAGATTTAATATTGCGTTAGGACATGACATCACAAAAGGTGCAATGATAGAAAGCTTGGGTCAAGATACAGTATTAAAAACTACGTGGATTACGCGAGAGAATCTAGGCGAGCAGACTACTTCTTACATCAACTTGACTATTCCTTATCGCTTTGGTAAAGTCTGGACCATGTTTAATAATATCACAGGTATCTATATGCACTTTAAAGGTCCAGTTTCGGGTTACCATGTGAACTTGGGTTCAGCGTTTATACAAGCGAATATAAACAACAATTTCAGATTTAGTAAACAATTTACGGGTGAAGTATCTGTACGTTATAATTCGCCTTTTATTTACAATATGTACAAAATTCAGACACGTTGGGGAACAGATATCGGCGCGACTTACAATTTGAAAGATGAACGTACCTCTTTGAAATTAGCAGTTACGGATATTTTCCATACAAACCACAACAATGTGTTTACAGAATTCGAAGAATTTAATTCTAAAATATATCAATACCGAGATAGCCAAACTGTACGTCTGACATTGACTTATAAATTTGGTAATCTAAAACAATCAATTCGCCGGGTGAATGACAGTAGCGAAGAGAAAGAAAGAGCGTTATAATATAAGTTTTGTTCAAGGTTTTTAATTTAAAGATGACCGTAGACTGAAAGAGTCTGCGGTCTTTTTTATAAAACGGAGCGTAAAACCCACAGGTCTTTAGCCTGTGGGATGTAAGCGACTAACCCTGATTGAGAATATACTCACGAATAATATCAGGAGATGCTTCACCTATTGAACAAACAA
>PJUJ01000246.1_pt1 | contig 36255 bp, 36 predicted proteins | sample 1512321 | NCBI WGS metagenome assembly PJUJ01 (sample SAMN08177669, study PRJNA422409) | Feces metagenome, whole genome shotgun sequencing project. | isolation source: Chicken feces enriched on filter paper: beechwood xylan treatment | host: Gallus gallus | place: USA: Madison | collected 2015-01-15 | reverse complement strand
TTGTTTGTTCAATAGGTGAAGCATCTCCTGATATTATTCGTGAGTATATTCTCAATCAGGGTTAGTCGCTTACATCCCACAGGCTAAAGACCTGTGGGTTTTACGCTCCGTTTTATAAAAAAGCTCTTCAAAAAAGAAGAGCTTAGCAGTAAAAATGGTTATTTCTTACAATAAGGATATTAAACAATTCGGATATACCCCTATTAGCACCGTAAGCAAAAGAGTGATAATCAAAACTACATTAAAACTAATTGGCACTGCAAGTTTATCATCGCCAGTATTGCTTGGATAAAAATACATACGAACCACTACGCGCAAATAGTAATAAATACCAATCGCGGCATTAACTACAGCTAATATTAACAATATAATATGATAATCCGCCATAGCACTTCGGAATAACATAAACTTCCCTATAAAACCTGCCGTCAACGGGATACCAGCTAGAGATAACATAGCAACAGTTATGACTAAAGCCAATAACGGATTAGTTTTTCCTAAGCCATCAAAAGCAACAAACTGGTCAGAACCGTGATTTCGCTTCACTAAAATCAGTCCCGCGAATGCGGCTACCGAAGCTAATGAATACGCTAAACCATAAGTCAATATGCTTGAATTCGCATTCGCTCCTAACGATATAATTGCAAAGAGCATATATCCAGCATGCGAAATACTCGAATACGCCAACATACGTTTAAAGCTTGTTTGCATGAGAGCGGTTATATTACCCAGGAATAAAGTAATAACGATCACGACGAGTAATATTGGTGTCCAAAAATCTTGTAATGGAGAGAAAACGTAACTAAATAGTTTGATAAAACCGGCAAACGAAGCCACTTTCACCACAGTACTCATATAAGTTGTAATCAATATAGGTGCGCCATCGTATACATCTGGTGTCCAGAAATGGAAGGGAGCAGCTCCCACTTTGAAAAGCAAGCCAACCAATAACAATAGGATTCCACCATAAAACAATGGGGATACCGCTGTTGGATTCGAAACCAAATAATTTTTAACTCCTGTAATATCAAATGTGCCTGTAGCTCCGTATAATAATGTTATACCGAATAATAAAAATCCAGTAGAGAAAGCGCCCATCAAGAAATATTTCAAGGCAGCTTCGTTCGATGCAAAATCGGTTTTACGAATACCTACCAAAATATATAATGCTACCGACATGACTTCAATACCAATAAACAGCATCGCAAAATTGTGATAAGCACAAACCATCAAGGCACCTGTAAGCGAGAATAAAATCAAACAATAATATTCCGCTACATTCTTACTTATAGCACTGAAATATTCTTTAGACAATAAAAGTACAAGGCCAGTGATGACAATACATACGGCTGAAAAAGCTAAAGCAAAATTGTCAAACAAAACCATACCGTTGTAGATCGGTGCAGTTCCATTATTCCAAGCTACTATTTCAAAACCTAATGCTGCCACTAAACCCAGTAAGGATACAGGCAACAATAAGGACTTTGCTTTATATAAGCCTAAATATAAAACCAGAATTCCCAACAGAGACAGTGTAATAATCGCTCCCATAAATATGATTGTGTATTTTGACTTATTTTAAAATTTAACTGATTGAATTAATTGCGTTACCGATGCTTCTGACAATTTCAATAGTCCATTTGGCAACACACCTAGCAACACCACAAACAGACAAAGAATGACCAAAACAAACACTTCGGTTTTAGAAGCATCTGTGACTTTTACGTATTTCGAATCCAAGGCGCCTAGCATAGTTTTTTGAAATAACCGCAACATATATACCGCACCAAAAATCAATGTCAATCCAGCAAAGGCAGCATACCAAATTCCAACACTATATAGTGATTTTAATAATAAAAACTCGCCGATAAAACCATTGGTCAATGGCAGACCGACAGCACCCATCATCAGAATAACGAAAAGCGTAGCTAATACAGGCATTTTATAGGCAAGACCGCCCAACTCATCCAAACGATTAGTACCCGTGCGGGATTTGATAAGATCTAATACTAGAAATATCCCCACCACACTAATGCCATGATTCACCATTTGCATAATTGCACCTTGCAAACCTTCTTGATTCCATGCAAATATACCTGCTGTAATCAAACCCACGTGCGCAATAGATGAATAAGCAATAAGGCGTTTAGTATCTTTTTGTTTGAACGCAATTAGCGAGGCATATACAATTCCAATGATACAAAGCACCAATGCAACAGAACCGTACGCACTTGTACCGAAAGGAATAACAGGTATAAGCCAGCGAATAACCCCATAAGTACCCATCTTCAACATAATGCCAGCCAACAGCATTGTTCCTGCCGTAGGCGCATTGGTATACGTATCTGGTTGCCATGTGTGGAATGGAAATACTGGAATTTTAATCGCAAAAGCAACAAAGAAAGCCCAAAATAACCAACGTTGTGCATAGTCGCTCAAATCCAAAGCAACAAATGAAGTCCATTCAAAATCTTTATTTGGAGTTTGCTGTCCTAAATAAAGGATGGCAATCAACATCAATAAACTTCCAAAGAAGGTATAAATGAAGAATTTTAAATTTACTTTTATTCTATCCCCATCACCCCAAAGTGCACAAATAAAATAAATTGGAATTAATGCCGCTTCCCATCCTACATAGAATGTAAAAGCATCTAAAGCGGTGAATACCAACAACAAACCTGCCTGCATAAAGCTAGCAAGTGCATAAAAACTATGTCTATAATCTTTGGTAAAGGTCGAAAGAATGATGAGTGGAAATAAACCGTTCGTCAATAACACCAACGGTAAACTAATACCGTCTAATCCTACATGAAAACGGATATTCAGACTTGAAATCCAATCGAATGATTGCTCAAATTGAATAGAAGCGTCAGGTACAAAGGTGCACAAGAATGGTATAGTCAATACAACTTGAACCAAAGACAATACAAGTGCAAGCCACTTCGCCATCGAAGAAGATTTTGCGAACGCTAACAATATAGCACTTGCAACAGGTAGTAATAGCAGTATAAAAAGGTTATTCATTGATTATCTTCTATTTCAAATCTATTTAAATATTTAAAAGACCATACAGCAAAATAGCAGCTGCACCCAATACCATCATGATGATATAAAACCCGACATAACCGCTTTGTAATTGGCGAATACCACGACCGGAGGCATTTATCAAATCCGCAACACCATTTACGATACCATCAATAGTTCCCTTATCCACAATTTTATATAAGATTTTAGATAAGCTATTAAGCGGTTTTACAAACAAAGCATTATACAGTTCATCGAAATACAATTTGTTATATGAAAGATTGTATAAGGCACCCTGCTCCATACCATCCTCTTGAGGAACATCTGATTTCTTCACATATTTTTGATAGGCAACGACAGCCATAATAATAGCCGCTAAAGCCGAAACCGCCATCAAAATATATTCTGTAGAATGTTCCAAATGAACCTCTGGAAGTCTAGCATTCGTATAAGTAAAAATTGGACTTAAGAAGTTTGCCAACCAATGTCCCCCACCTAATGCCGAAGGCAAATTGATAACACCACCTACTACTGAAAGAACAGCCAAAACAATCAACGGCAAAGTCATTTGTACAGGTGACTCATGCAAATGATGTGCTTGCTCTTCCGTTCCTCTAAATTTACCGAAGAACGTTAAAAACAACATTCTAAACATATAGTAAGCCGTGAATATTGCTCCAACAAAGCCTAAGCCCCAAAGAATTGGATTGGATTCAAATGAAAAGGCCAAAATTTCATCTTTAGAGAAAAAGCCTGAGAATGGAGGAATACCTGCTATCGCGATTGTACCTATTAACATCGTTGCATATGTAATAGGCATGTATTTTTTCAATCCGCCCATTTTACGCATGTCCTGCTCATGATCCATACCATGAATAACTGAACCTGCTCCTAAAAACAGTAATGCTTTAAAAAAAGCGTGGGTCAATACATGGAAGAAAGCAGCTGTATAAGCCCCTACTCCTAGCCCTAAAAACATATAACCTAATTGGGAAACTGTTGAATAAGCCAATACTTTCTTTATATCGTTTTGCGTTACCGCAATAAATGCAGCTACCAATGCTGTTGCAACGCCAATAACCGCAATAATTTGTAAAGTAAGAGGAGATAGTGTAAACAAAATATTCGAACGAATAATCATATAAATTCCTGCTGTTACCATTGTAGCCGCGTGAATCAATGCGGACACAGGAGTTGGACCTGCCATCGCATCTGGCAACCACGTGAATAATGGAATTTGTGCAGATTTACCAGTAGCTGCGATAAATAACAATAATGTAATTAACAATAAAGTTGCATCGCCTAGAGGAAATTCTGAAGCCTTACTAAATACCTCTGCATATTCTACCGTTCCAAAAGTTGCGATAATAGCAAAGACAGCAATTAAAAATCCTAAATCTCCTATTCTGTTCATCACAAAAGCCTTTTTAGCTGCACTTGCGTAGGAAGAGTTTTTGTACCAAAACCCGATCAACAAATACGAACATAATCCTACTCCTTCCCATCCAATGAACATGATTAAATAGTTGGATCCTAAGACCAACAACAACATGAAGAAGATAAATAGATTTAGATAGGCAAAGAATCTTCCAAAGGATTCATCAGAGTGCATATAACAATACGAATACAAATGAATCAAAAATCCAATTCCTGTAACAATAAGCAACATAATAGAGCTTAGAGGGTCTAATAGAAATGAAAATTTCAAATTGAAATCTCCAACGGTCAACCAATCAAATAAATGGTAAACCGTTGCAGCATCTTCTCCTGCATTTCGTGCATTTAACACTTGTCCAAATAACGAACAACTTAACAAGAAAGAACACAAAACGGTACCGCATCCTATCAATCCTATTACGAATTTCGAAAAATTATACTGTCCTAGTCCATTAATTATAAAACCTAACAAAGGTATCAACGGTATCAGCCAGATTAGTTCCATCATATATTTAGGTTTTACTCTTTTACCAACGTAATTTACTCAACGACTCAATATCCACAGATTTCGTATTTCTGTAGACCATAATCACAATGGCTAAACCTACCGCAACTTCCGCTGCTGCCAAAGCCATAACGAAAAACACAAAAACCTGTCCACTCGCATCGCCATAATAAGCCGAAAATGCCGCCAACAATAGGTTTACAGAATTTAGCATCAGCTCTATAGACATCATAATGATAATCACATTACGACGGATCAACACACCTATAACGCCGATGGCAAATATCACACTACAGAAAATCAAATAATGATTTAATGGAATGCCTTGTATATTTTGAATAATATCTCCCATTATCCTTCTTTTGTTTCTTTTTTAGCTAATAAAATGGCTCCTACCATTGCTGTCAACAACAGGATTGAAGACAATTCGAATGGCAATAAAAATTCATCAAACAAAACTTTACCTAGATTTTTTACTAAACCTACGTCCGTATTACCTGTCACGTTTTCTTCTTGCCCGTCTAATACACGGAAAGCACCTAAGAAAGTCGCTAACAAACACATCCCCGCAATAGCACCTATAGTTTTCACCAAGGTGGATTTCATTGGTTCCGTATCCTTATTAAGATTCAAAAGCATCAGAACGAACAGGAATAAAACCATAATCGCACCCATGTACACGATGAAATTCACAACAGCCAAAAACTGTGCATTCAACAAAATGTAATGAACTGTAAACGTAAAAAACGTAATGACTAGATACAGCACGCTATGTACTGGATTCTTTGTGAAGATGGTCATCAACGCAAAGAAAATGGACAAAAATGCTACAAAATAAAATATACCCATTATGCTTATCCGTTTACATTAAGTTTCGTAATATCAAATTTCGGCTCCACCAATTTATCTTTACCATAGATAAAATCCTTGCGCAAATACTCTGCTGTCACGTGTGGACCATCCAAATAAATGGCTTCCTTCGGACAAGCTTCTTCGCACAATCCACAGAAAATACAACGCAACATATTGATTTCGTATACCGCTGCGTACTTTTCCTCTCTGTACAAATGCTTTTCATCATTTTTACGCTCCGCAGCTGTCATCGTAATCGCCTCAGCAGGACAAGATAACGCACAAAGACCACAAGCCGTACAACGCTCTCTGCCTTGTTCATCACGTTTTAACGAGTGTTGTCCTCTGAAATTTTTTGAATAAGGTCTAATTTCCTCAGGATATTTTACAGTAGGAATTTTCTTGAAAAAATGTCGTATAGTAATAGAAAGCCCTTTCACAATAGCCGGCAGGTACATACGTTCCCATATGTTCATTGGCTTTTGCTCGATGACTTTTTTTCGGTTAGTTAATGATTGCATATCCCGACTTATTGAAAGTAAGTATCCTTAATTAATGTTATTACACCTGTCAATACAATATTGGCTATAGCCAATGGAATCAAAATTTTCCAGCCCAAGTTCATCAATTGGTCATAACGGAAGCGTGGCAATGTCCAACGAATCCACATGAAGAAGAAAATGAAACCAAATATTTTTAAGAAAAAGACAAGTACGCCTATAATAGTTATCCAGTTTTCGGACAAGCCCAAATCATACATGAATGGAAAATTATACCCGCCGAAATACAATGCCGACATCAGAGCTGATGAAACAAACATATTGATGTATTCCGAGAACATGTATAATCCCAATTTCATCGAAGAATATTCGGTATGATATCCACCTACTAATTCGGTTTCACATTCGGGCAAGTCAAAAGGCACACGATTACATTCTGCAAAAGCACAAGTAATGAAAATCAAAAATCCTAAAGGCTGAACCCAAATATTCCAGTTTACAAAACCTGATTGTTGCGCCACAATTTCGCCTAATTGCAACGAACCTGTCACCATCAATAGAGCGATTAAAGACAAACCCATTCCGATTTCGTACGAAATACTTTGTGAGGCAGCACGAATCGCTCCCATTAAGGAGAATTTGTTGTTTGAAGCCCAACCACCAAGCATAATACCGTAAACGCCTAATGCTATTACACCAAAAACGTATAATACACCAATGTTCACATCAGCAACTTGCAACGTGATGATTTTGCCATCAATAACTAGATTTTGTCCCCATGGAATCACCGCCGAACTGATACAAGCTGTGATAATCGCAATTACAGGCCCTAAAATAAACAAAGTCTTATGCGCTCCTGCCGGAATAATTTCTTCTTTGAAAAAGAATTTACCACCATCACAAAGAGGTTGTAAAATCCCGAAAAGACCAGCTCTATCCGGACCATAACGGTCTTGCATAAAACCCGCAATCTTGCGCTCGGCCAGTGTAGAGTACATCGCTATCACCAAAGTAACAGTGAAGACAATCACCACAAGTATAAGTTTCTCTAATATAAAAGCGACTTCCATCGAATATTATTTTAAACGTTCTGCTCTTTGCAATTGCTCCGCATTCGCAAGTTGTAATTTCTCATTCTCTTTAATCACAGGAGGGAGATTAAAGGATTCGTAATGGTTTGCACCAATAACGGATTCTTTATCCACATCTGTCGGATGTTCCAACACCCAATCTGATGTTTTTTTGGTATCAAAACGACACGTATTACATATGAAATCTTCTACCTCGCCAAAATCATCCTTACGACCCGTAACACGCAACACTTCTTCTCCTTTGTACCATAGCGTCACTTTACCCGAACATGTCGGGCAATCACGGTGCGCATCTATAGGTTTTGTAAACCAAACACGATTTTTGAAACGGAAAGTTTTATCTGTTAAAGCTCCTACAGGACATACGTCAATCACATTTCCGATGAAATCATGATCCAATGCTTTTTCGATATGCGTAGAAATCTCAGAATGGTCACCTCTATACAAGATACCATGCTCACGCTCTTCCGTCAATTGGTTAGCAACATAGACACAACGGTAACATAGAATACAACGATTCATATGCAACTGAATCTTATCGCCTAAGTCTATACGCTCGAATGTACGACGCTCGAATTCATAACGTGTACTTTCCGAACCATGTTCGTAGCCTAAATCCTGCAATTTACATTCACCAGCTTGGTCACAAATCGGGCAATCTAACGGATGGTTGATCAACAAAATCTCCACCACGCCTTTGCGAGCTTCTACCACTTCTGGAGAAGTAATATTTTGCACCTCCATACCATCCATCACCGTCGTTCGGCACGAAGCCACAAGCTTTGGCATGGGACGAGGGTCTTTCTCCGAACCTTTAGAAACCTTTACCAGACAAGTACGGCATTTTCCGCCCGAACCTTCCAGCTTAGAATAATAACACATCGCTGGTGGCACAATATCCCCACCAATCTGACGCGCAGCATTTAATATCGTTGTTCCCGGAGCTACTTCCACCGGAATACCATCTATCGTGACTTTAAAATTTACTACTTCGTCTGCCATCATATCTGCTTCTAAATATCTATTGAACTACAGGTTCTAAAGGGTCAGCATAATGTGCCAAACCATAATTTCTAGTTTGTGACTCTTGAGGATTCAACACATGCCATTCAAATTCATCCCGAAAGTGACGAATCGCTGCCGCAACAGGCCATGCTGCCGCATCACCTAAAGGACAAATTGTATTTCCTTCAATTTTGCGTTGAATATCCCATAAAAGGTCTATATCTTCCATGGAGCCATGACCAAGCTCTATTTTGTGCAATACTTTTTCCATCCAGCCCGTTCCTTCACGACAAGGCGAACATTGTCCACAACTTTCATGATGATAGAATCGGGCAAAATTCCAAGTATTGCGAACGATACATTGGTCTTCATCAAAAACTATAAAACCGCCAGAACCCATCATTGAACCAGTCTGAAATCCTCCATCAGCTAAGGACTCGTAAGTCATCAAGCGAGGATTTCCAGTGGCTGTTTTTGTAATTAAATTTGCTGGTAAAATAGGTACCGAAGAACCTCCTGCGACTAAAGCTTTCAGTTTTTTGCCATTAGCAATACCGCCACAGTATTCATCCGAATAGATAAATTCTTCTACAGGAACTCCCAATTCAATTTCATACACACCAGGCTTATTGATATTACCCGAAGCCGAAATCAATTTAGTGCCTGTACTGCGCTCAATACCGATTTTAGCATATTCTTCACCGCCATCATTAATAATCGGAACTGTCGCAGCAATAGATTCTACATTGTTTACGACTGTAGGACAACCATACAAACCCGCGATCGCGGGGAATGGAGGCTTAATACGTGGATTACCCCGCTTTCCTTCTAGTGATTCCAACAAGGCTGTTTCTTCACCACAGATATAAGCGCCACCACCTGGTTGTACATATATTTCAAGATTATATCCTGTACCTAAAATATTATTGCCCAAAAAACCCGCCGCTTTTGCTTCCGCAATAGCGTTTTCTAGAATGCGAATTTGTGGCATCATCTCCCCACGTACATAGATATACGAGGTATTCGCGCCTAGAGCATAACTCGACACAATCATTCCTTCGACCAAAGCGTGCGGAATATGCGTCATCAAATAACGGTCTTTGAATGTGCCTGGCTCCGATTCGTCACCATTACACACCAAATAACGTGGCACACCTTCTGGCTTCGCCAAAAAGCTCCATTTCATTCCCGTAGGGAAACCTGCTCCACCACGACCACGTAAGCCCGACTTTTTCACTTCCTCGACTACATCATCAGGAGACATCGTTTTCAAAGCCTTTTCTACAGCACGGTATCCCCCCTTTTGACGATATACGGCAAAAGTGTTTATTCCCGGTTCATTGATATGTTCTAATAATAGTTTACGTCCCATTGTTTTAGATATGAGATATGAGATATGAGAGATTAGACTTCAGCCTCAATGCTCCCTACTCAAATCTATTGTCCCAAACCCTTATTTTTTAAAGTATCAATCAAAGCATCGACACTTTCTTCCGTTAAATTCTCATAAAAAGTATATTCTGGACCAATTTGCAACACTGGACCAAAACCACAAGCAGCCAAACATTCTACGCCTCGCCAAGAAAACAAGCCATCAGGAGTAACTTCACCTTCTTTCACTCCCAATCGTTGTTCAATATGCCTCATTATACGTTCAGCCCCTACCAAACAACAAGGTCCTGTGCGACAAACCTCTAAAGCATACTTTCCTTGAGGTTTCAAGAAATACATGGTATAGAAAGTCGCTACTTCGTACACCTCAATAGGCTTGATTTGCAAATAAGCCGCTACTTTGTCCATAGCATCCGTGCTCAACCACCCATACTCAGCCTGCACTAAGTGTAGAATAGGCAACAAAGCCGACTTTTGTTTACCTGCAGGATAGCGACTCACAACCTCAGCAAATTTGGCTAAGAGTTGTTCAGAAAATTCAACGGGAAGGTTCTCTTGTACACTAAGCATCTAATTCTCCTGCTATTACGTTTAAACTACTCATGTTTATAATTGCATCCGAAATCAACATGCCCGCACTCATAGGAGCAAACATTTGATAATTGATAAATGAAGGCCTTCTAAAATGAAGTCTGTACGGCGTACGACCGCCATCGTGAATCAAGTAAAAACCCAATTCCCCATTTGCACCTTCTACGGAATGATACACTTCGGATTGAGGAGTTTCCCATTCGCCCATTACAATTTTGAAATGGTAAATAAGTGCCTCCATATTATTGTAAACCTGTTCTTTTGGTGGCAGATAAAATTCCGGCACATCCGCATGGAATACGCCAGCTGGTTCTTTCTTAATTTTATCCAAAGCCTGACGAATAATGCTTAATGATTGCCACATTTCAGCATTTCGCACCATAAAACGATCATATACATCGCCATTTGTTCCTACCGGAACTTCAAAATCAAATTCTTCATAAGAACAATAAGGAGAAACTACACGTACATCATAGTCTACACCAGTTGCACGAAGAATCGGACCAGACCAACTATACTCCAAAGCTTCTTCAGGTGTAACGGCTGCTACTCCCGCAGTACGCTCTATAAATATTCTATTACGAACAAATAACTCTTCAAATTCTCTCAATACTGGAGGATATCGTTCTAAAAATTCTTCTATTTTCTTAAAGGTAATCTCGTTGAAATCACGCTCAAATCCGCCAATACGACCGATATTTGTTGTCAAACGAGCACCACAGATTTCCTCATAGATTTCGTAGATGAATTCACGCTCCTGCATCACATACAAGAAACCCGAGAAGGCCCCTGTATCCACACCCAAAATACCGTTACAAATAATATGATCTGCTATACGTGCCAATTCCATCACAATTACGCGCATATATTGAACCCTTTTAGGTATTTCAATTCCTAAAAGCTTTTCTACCGTCATGTGCCAGCCCATATTATTGATAGGCGATGAACAATAGTTAAGACGATCAGTTAAAGGGGTAATTTGATAAAAAGGACGACGTTCCGCAATTTTTTCAAATGCGCGGTGTATATAACCTATTGTTGAAACACCGTTGACGATTCGCTCTCCGTCAATCTGTACCACATTTTGAAATACACCATGCGTTGCAGGGTGCGTTGGTCCAATATTGAGGGTAATTAATTCGTCTTGTGGATCGTTGTCTTCAAAGACAGGTTTATTGTGTGTTATTTTGGTTATAGGATTGCTCATCTACGTAAATTCAAGTTATCGGCCAAAATAAAAATCTTTCTTATCTACACGGTTTGGGTCCTCCAAGGGATGTTCCTTACGCATCGGGAACACTTCCAAATCGTCCATATTCAAAATACGACGTAAGTCAGGATGACCTTCGAATATAATCCCATAGAAATCATAAGTCTCACGCTCCATCCAATTTGCTCCCTTCCATAAATTTGTCGTCGTAGGAATTGTCGGATTTGTGCCATCCAAAAACACCTTGATACGTACGCGGAAATTCTGAAAAAGATTGTGAAGATGGTAAACTACAGCAAATTCCTTCTCCTGATTTGGATAATGCACGCCAGTAATATCTGTCAGATAATTAAATCGTAATGATTCACTATTTTTGAGATAGGTAAGAACTTCAATAATCTGATCTGCCGAAGTCGATAATGTTAAAAGACCGTGAGGCTCTCCTATTATCTGTACTGCTTCACCAAATTTCTCACTTAAACTTTCTATTATATATTGATTAGTTAACTTATCCATTGTTCGTCTCGATTCCGTATTTCTCCAACAATGCTTTGTATTCTGGTGTGTTGCGTCTATTTAGCGATTCATTTTTCACGATGTCCTGCAACTTCAGCACCCCATCCAATATCGCTTCTGGTCTCGGAGGGCAACCTGGCACATATACATCTACCGGTATGATCTCATCTATTCCTTGCAACACGGAATATGTGTCGAAAATTCCTCCACTCGAGGCACAAGCACCTACCGCTATCACCCAACGTGGTTCCGCCATTTGAATATAAACCTGTTTTAATACGGGCGCCATCTTTTTTGCTATAGTACCCATCACCAAAAGCATATCTGCTTGACGAGGAGAAAAACTTGGGCGTTCTGCTCCAAAACGTGCTAAATCATATGTAGAACCCATCGTAGCCATAAATTCGATACCACAGCATGAAGTGGCAAAAGGTAAGGGCCATAATGAGTTAGCTCGAGCTAATCCAATCGCTTTATCCAAAGTAGTGGCAAAAAAACCGGCTCCTTCCACACCTGGAGGCGCCTCAGCTAAGGTGACCTTGCTCATAATACAGTTTATTCTTTCTCGGTTTATACAGGTTCAATTTAATGTTTTTATTCCTTAAATTGAATAAAGGAATGTTATTTAGAATGGTTCTTAATCCCAGTTAAGTGCTTTTTTCTTAATCACATAGATGAAACCTAAAAGCAATAATCCCATGAAAATAAACATCTCAATAAGACCATCAAATCCAAATTCTCTAAAATTTACTGCCCATGGATACATAAAAATAACCTCCACGTCGAAGATTACAAATAGTATCGCTACTAAGAAATATTTAATGGAAAAAGGTTGTCTAGCATTACCTATTACCTCTACTCCCGATTCAAATGCTGTAAGCTTATTTTCAGTTCTAACTTTTGGTCCTAAAAGGTGAGTTCCGATAATAGTAGTTACGCCAAAGCCCGCCGCAACAAAAAGTTGAATTAGAATGGGCAAATAATCTACTGGCAAATTCTGACCTTGTAAATTTTCCATAATATAAGTTTAGTTCTCAGTTGATAGCAAATATATAACTTTTATCAAAAAATAAAAGGGGAAACTGAATTCAGTTTCCCCTTTTGAAAAGATTTTTAAAAATTCTATTTAATATAATCTTTTAATGCTTCCAAGTATTGAGTAGATACTTCATCACCAGGAGTCAAAGTAGAAGCTTTCTTAAATAAGTCAGCTGCTTTTTTATAATCCTCTTTTAAGATGTAGTAGTAACCAATTACATTATACACGTCCGTTAATTTAACAACTTCATCTTCTGTTAACTGTGTTCCTGCAGCTTGTTTGTCTGTAAGAATTTTTGCTAACTCATTGAAATCTGCTAAGTATAAACCTTTATGTAATTCTGGTTGCTCTGGATCAATTACATCTAAATTATAATTACTGTAACCTTTGATGTATAATGCTGGAATTTTGAAATCCGCAGCAGCAGAATCTGTTGATTGGATAACAATATTTAAAGATTTAATAGCATCATTAAATTCTTGAGTTGCATCTTCGCCTGCTTCTTTTTTCTGATTACCCGCACGGAAGTTTGCATCACCTACTAAATAATTTGCTTCATAGTACCAAGGTTCACCTTTTTGAGAAGCAGGAACGTTGAAGATAGCTGCAGCAGCATCAAATTTTTCAGCATTGAAAGCATTTCTACCATAACCATCAACTTCGTTGATTAATTCCTTATCTAATTCTAAAGCTTTACCTAAGTACTGTAAACCTTTATTTTTATCACCAGCTTCAATATTTGCAAAACCACTAAATAAGTAGTCGATTGCGATTAAACGACTTTCTTCAGCATTTGCGAATAACTTATCAAAGTAACCTACCGCTTTAGCTGCATCTTTATCTTGGTTAATAGCGATCAAACCTAAGTAACGATAAACTTTTGCATCCACTCCTGGTACATTTTCCAATTGTTGAGCTACAGTTTTCAATTCATCATATTTTTGACCATATACCAAGAAGTCAGCGTAACGTACTAATGCATCCGATGATTTATCGCCAGTCACTTCCAAATATTTTTTATAGCTATCTACTGCTTTTGCAACTTGTGCTTCGTACGCTGCTTTTTCTTCATCTGTATTATCAGGCATACGTTTTGCAATTTGCAATTCAGTCTCTGCAATTTCACGGTATACTGGTCCATAAGTTGGGTACTCAGCAGCGATAGAATTATAAGACTCTAATGCCGCATCAAATGCAAATGCACGGCGAGTAATCAATGCTTGTTGTACTTTTGCTTTCACCAAATTAGGATCAATATTCAACGCATCACGGTAACTGATATAAGATTGGCTGTTTTCACCTAAACCCAAGTAAGCATCACCTAACGATACCGGAACCAATGCATCTTTCGCATTCTTAGCTTTCGCTTGCGATAAATAGTCTACCGCTTTAGCATAATCAGGTTTTGGAGCTTCTACATAAGCTTTACCAATATAGTATAACGGTAAATAATCCTTTTTACCTAACGCAGAAGTTGCTTGTGTAAATTTTTGTTCAGCAGCTGATATATTATTTTTTTGTAAGTCTACAATACCTAGACCTACAGTATTTAACGTTTCTTTGGGTGCATTAGTTACACCGTTATTAAAAGCCCAAGCCGCTGAATCTAATTTATCATTTGCAAGGTATACTTGACCTAAATAAAAGTAGTTAGCACCATCTTTAGGTTTTTTTGTTACCAAATTCTGTAAGATGCCTTTCGCTTTATCATATTGCTCTGCATCAATCGCTGCTTGCGCATCTTTTAAACTTTGAGCACTAGCAGTACTTACAATAGCTCCTGCCGCTAATAAACTCAAAAACAATTTGCTCTTTGTCATCATTCTATTTATGTTTCTTAGTTATTTAACTAATTTATGTTATCTCTAATTATAATTTCTCTTCCTGGCATTTTAGCAGGTAATAAACCTGATTTTAATACTATACGCTGACCACGATCTCCTGTCAAAAATGCTGAAAACCCCATTCCCAACCCTAAATTTGGTTGATAGTTTAATACTTTAACCTCTCTTCTCAAAGGATATTCTCCTGTAGAAAGTGAGGCTTGAGTAGGTTTAACGTACGTAGGCGACTGTAATGTGTCGTTTAGCACGCTCAAGATACGAATTTTATCTTTTTTTGTAAAGTGTCTTTCTAAAGATAAATATTGATTATAACTAATTAATCCAATATTTGAAGATCCGTCAGCCACTTCATTCAAAATTGAGTTTGCTTCCCCCTTAACTTCAATAAAATTGTTTGCAATTTTATCTATTTTGCCTACTTCACGAAAATATCGTACGAGACTTGAATTCGGATTATCAATAATCAATTTAGTCCCATCAACCGATTTGCCTCTCATCAAATCTAGAATTGTCTCCGTTTTGATTGTAGAATCTCTATTTACATTAGCTACTAAAGCTACAGCATCATATGCAAATTGATAGATTCGAGGCTTGATAGATCGTTGCTCAAAGGATTTCTTTTCTTCTTCATTCAATTCTCTAGATAATATTATCATGGCAGCTTCTCCTTTTATCAATTCATTAATAGATTGAATCTCGGGTTTAGCCACTAGATTTATCTTCGCGTTGTAATAAGAACTTTCAAAGACCTCTTTTTGTTCTTCGACAATTGGCATTAAGGTTTCATCCACTAATACCGTTATTTCTCCAGATAATATGTCATCCTTTTTATTTTTCTTTTCCCCACTCTTCTCATTACAGGAGATAAAGAAAAGAAAACTTAAAAACACATATATAATCTTATTGAACAAATTCATTACCAATATGATTTACTTAAGAATAAAAAGATTAATCCTTAACATTATTTAACGTATAAAATTGTTTTGCCATAATCTCGCAAATCGCATAAATGAATAGACAATTAGCAAAATACCAAACATATTTTTATACGTTTTATCTATCTCAATTGGAAAATCTTTCCAAAAGATAATTAACAAGCCCAACACGAAATAGAAAAAAAACATGCATAGGCCTAAAATAGACAGAAATCGCTTTGTTGGCGATTTCTGTCTAAATTTGTTATTATCATTCATTTCTGAATTATAACTCATTACATATTTGTTAAGTCCAAACGAATAGGCAGTGAATAAGCTACACGAACTGGACGACCATTTTGGATACCTGGGCTCCATTTTTTAGCCTTTTTCAATACGTTGATCGCAGCTTGTCCTGTTCCGTATGATAAATCACGTGCTACTTTGATATCTGTCAAAGAACCATCTTTCTCCACGACGAAAGTAACTTGCACAGTACCTTTCACACCCGCATCGATAGCAGCTTGTGGATATTGATAATTATCACCGATCCATTTACGAAAAGCATTCAAACCACCTGGTGGCTCAGGTTGAATTTCCACAGATTGGAAGATTTGCTCTCCGTCACCAGTTCCTCCTTCTACACCTTTAGTACTACCAGTTGCAGCACCTGCTACATCTTTTGTACCCCATTTACCTTCAGTTGTGATACTACCACCTTTCATACCTTTCATAGCTACTGGACCGATAAGTTTTTTCTTATCTGTAGCTTCTTCCACTGTCGCTACTTCTTCTTGAACCGCCTTTTCTTTAGGAACTGGCTTAATCTCTGGAAGAGCAACAACATCTAGAGCAGGCTTAGATTCAGCAATTTTAGGTGCTTCCTCTTGTACTGGTGGTTTTTCTTCTTCTTCAGGAAGTTGTTCCGCCAAATCTTCTAATGTCACCTCTTCTGTAAATGCTACTTCCTCTTTTGGAGCATCATTTCCTTTGAAAGGATTCAAATCGAACACTTGGGTAGCACTAAAAACACCCACAACTGCAGCCACGATAGCTAACGCAGTGTTAGTTGCTTTAGGGCCAAGTTTACGAAGCTGGTAGGCTCCATAAGCTTTATTCCTGTTTTCGAAGACAACATCAAGCCACTCACTTTTAAATATATTTAGTTTTTCAAACATAATATTATTTTTTAATGAAACTCTCTATACGACTAGTCGTTGTAAAGATTTTCTTTTTTCAATAGCTCAATTTCGTCGCCCATGATACGGTTAGATATCATGTAACGTTTAATGTCTACAATCTTCATTTCATCCAACGCATCAATAATGTTGCGTGTAACTGATTTTTCACTTGGACGGATTACTACGATAATGTCTTTGCCACCTGCTTGTTGTGGAACAAGTTTCTGCATTTTCATTAATGTTGCACGTAATCCTTCTGCGCTATAATCAATTACTGTAGGACCCTGAAGAGGTTTCTTAACATCACCTTGGTACCATACTAGTTTATCATTTGATCCTAGTACCAATGTAACACTACGGTGCTCATCCACGTCAACATCTGTTTGTTTATCAGTTTCAACGTTTTTGTCAGGCATCGCAACGTCCATTGCTTGTGGTTTATTCAAGGATGTTGTTAACATAAAGAAAGTAATCAATAAGAATGCCAAGTCTACCATGGCTGTAAGATCGACCTTACCACCATTTTTCTTAGATCTTACCTTTCCTCCTTTACCTTGTTTACCGGAGTCTTGATTTAATTCTGCCATTTAAATTTCTTATTATTAATCAGCTTTAAGACCAGTCACGAAACTGAACTTATTTTGTTTCTGATTACGTAATGTCTCAATTATTAAATTCAAGTTTGGAAACTTCTCATCAGCGTCCGATTTGATAGCAACTGTCATCAATTCGATGTCATCAGGATCTTTGCCATCCTCAATTGCTTTATCTTTTAAAATCTTAGCTGAAGCCAAACGTGCCTGTTTTACCCACGAAAATAATTCGTTGGAAGTATTTTGTGTAGAGTCTACAGGGATACCTTTTTGCTTTTCTGCTGTTCTATCAGCTGACTCTGCTGCTAACAATGTTTTCATTGTTTTCATAGAGACACCAAAGTCTTCCAAGTTTTTGAATTTAGCGTATTCTTCTGGAGTGAATTCGATTCCGTAGATACCTGCCATACGTTGAAGTGCTTCTACACGTACATTAGGGTCACTCATTTTGAAGAACACTTTACCTTCATCACCTACTGTAATGATTGCCAAGTTACCATCAGGTAATTTAGCTTGAGAGTATGAAGGAGCCGTATCAACTGTTAAAGTCTCTGGCTGTCTAGCAGTTGCTGTAAGAACGAAGAATGTTAGAAGCAAGAAAGATACGTCACACATCGCCGTCATATCGATCGATGTACTGGCTCTTTTTACTTTTGCTTTACCCATTTCTTTTACTTTTATAAATTAACAACTCTATTCGTTTACTTAATGATGCTTTATTATCTCACTTTCCATAAAAAAGTTGAAATAATTTTTAAAACATCTTATTTGTGGTTCGCAGCGTAAGTTTGTACGATTGAGAAACCAGCCTCGTCGATAGAATAAGTTAATTTGTCAATTTTAGCAGTCAAGATATTGTACATGATGATCGCGAAAGTTGAAGTAGCGATACCTGTAGCTGTATTGATAAGGGCCTCAGAGATACCGTTCGCTAATTTAGCTGAATCTGGAGCACCACCTGTTGCTAATGCTGAGAAGGCCTTGATCATACCAGTTACTGTACCTAATAGACCTGTTAATGTACCGATAGAAACTAATGTAGCTAATACGTTTAAGTTTTTCTCTAACATTGGCATTTCTAATGCTGTAGTTTCTTCGATTTCTTTTTGGATAGCTAAAGCTGATTTTTCAGCGTCTAAACCTGGGTTAGCTTCTACATCTTTGTATTTCAATAAACCAGCTTTGATTACATTTGCAACAGAACCTTTTTGTTTGTCACATTCCGCGATAGCAGTATCGATGCTACCAGTTTTTAATAAAGATTGTACTTTTCTTACAAAGTTACCAACATTACCAGTACCTGAAGCTTTACCAATTACGATGAAACGTTCGATTGAGAAAACCCATACCATTAAGAATAAGCCAAGAAGGACTGGTACGATAGCACCTGCATGGTAAACCATACCTAAATAATTACCTGGTAGTGGTTGATTTTCAGGGTTGTTGTCGATGAAGTTTGAAGGGTTACCCATTACAAATTTGTAAACGATGTAACCGATTACTAAACAAATAACGATTGCTAAACTCGCAAATAAATTACCTGAATTGCCACTTTCTTGTTTTGCTGGGCTAGTAGTTTTTGGTGCGTTTGCCATTTTTACTAAGTTTTAGATTTTTACTGTTGTTTAATTATTATGTTTAATTCTATTAAAATAATGCAAAATTATTGACATCATTCTGACCATTGTCAAAACAAATATACTATTTTGATATAAAATTCAAATTTTTCAATCCTTTTTTATCATTCTTTTTTATGGATAACGATAAGAACGATCATCGCGGCAATCCTATTCTTATGCGTGATTAAAAAATCAATATCCATCTACAGAATATTATGCAATAAAAACTATTTTTTTTTGCATATCCAAATTAATGACTGGCTAACCTTGAAAAATAAGTAACCAAACACTTACTTTTGAATTTCATCAGCTCTAAACTAAGCAAAAGATTTTGAAAATGTAGTTATCCTAATCTAAACGAATAATAAGTCATTTTATTATTACCCACCTACTATTTTAACCTGATATTCAAGACTTTTTAATAAATCGTATATCTTTTGCTTAAAATCTCCCTGTATTAAAATCTCTCCATCTTTGGCACTTCCACCCACTCCACATTTCTGCTTTAATGTTTTAGCTAGTGTTTGCAAATCGTCATCATCCCCCACAAATCCTTCTACGATTGTAACAACTTTGCCTTTTCGTGATTTTTTATCTAATAACACTTTTAGTTTCTGTCTATTAGGAGGTAAAGTTTCTACAGTCTCATGCGAATCGAATTCATATTCAAAATTTGAATCCGTAGAGAAGACTATACCTTCAAATCTTTGTTTTTTCTGCTTAGCCATATTTTTAATTTTAGCAAATTATTTTCAATGCTTTTGGTTTTACAATTATGTTTAAATCATTCGCCATATTGACTGGCTCACCATCCACATGAATTGGTCCAGCATCCAGTCTTTTAATATTTATGTCCTTTCCTGGAATAATCTCCACATATTCTGATTGATCTGCCGAACGATTGAACAAGTGAAACACCATCATGGGTAGAATATACAGCGGAAATTTATGAACGATACACACATCCAAAACTCCATCATTTACAGATGCATTTGGTGCGATGTAAGCATTGTTTCCATATTGTGGCGAATTAGCCACAGAAATCATAAAAGCTTCTCGTTCATACAGTTTCCCGTCTATAGTCAATTCATATTTACACGGTTTGTATTTACTTATTACATTAATGACCGAACGCAAATAACCTATAGGTCCTCGAATGGAGTCGTTGGCAAATCGATCCGATACAGTAGCATCAAAGCCTAATCCCGCTATATTAAAAAAAGGTTTTTCATTAATAATACCACAATCCACATCAACTGTTTCGAAACGATTAAGACGATTAATTGCGGAGGTTTCATTCATTGGGACACCTAAATAAAGTGCAAGGCCATTTCCTGACCCCTCTGGTATGATTCCCATCGGAATTCCACTTCCTACTAAGGCAGATCCTAATTCATTAATGGTTCCATCTCCGCCAACAGCGACGACAGCGTCGTAACCCTCTTCGATAGCCATTTTCCCTAATTCATAAGCATGGTTTGGTCTGGTAGTTTGCTGAAAAGTCGGCTTAAACTTTTGCATATCCAACACCTCCAAAACCTTTTTGTTAAAAGCAGTTTTCTTCTTGCCTCCCGATATAGGATTAATAACGAAAAGTATCTTTTTCTGTTCTTGCATAACTAAAATCAACTGAGTAAATATAGCCTAATTTTCAATAGGAGTAAAAATTAATATAATCCAGATCAAATTTTGGGATAATAATAAAAGTGTTGTAACTTTGCGACCAAATAATAAATGTGGACTGATTTGCATTTTACAAATCTTAAGTAAAAAGGGAGATTGCAACCACGAAAAAAAAGTGCTAAAAACCATTCATTCATTACGTTTTTCCACTTCTATCTTTTCGATAGCACCTCCTATTTATTAGTGTTAAAAACAAAAAAACAAATATGGCATACTTATTTACATCCGAATCCGTATCGGAAGGCCATCCTGACAAAATTGCCGATCAAATTTCAGATGCATTAATTGACAATTTCTTAGCTTGGGACGAAGATTCGCGTGTAGCAATCGAAACTTTAGTTACAACAGGACAAGTAGTATTAGCTGGTGAAGTTAAATCAAAAATTTATCTTGACGTACAGAAAATCACGCGTTCAGTAATCGAGAAGATTGGCTACACAAAGTCAGAATATATGTTTGAGGCAAATTCATGTGGTGTATTATCTGCTATCCATGAACAATCTGCTGATATTAATCAAGGTGTAGACCGTAAAAGCAAGCAAGAACAAGGTGCGGGTGATCAAGGCATTATGTTTGGCTATGCAAGTAACGAGACAGAAAACTATATGCCATTGGCATTAGACCTTTCACACCGCTTATTATATGAATTAGCCGCTTTGAGACGTGAAAATAATGAAATTAAGTATTTACGTCCAGACGCTAAGTCACAAGTAACATTAGAATATAGTGATGACCACAAACCGCAACGTATCGATACTATCGTAATTTCAACGCAGCACGATGAGTTCGATACAGAGCCGAATATGTTGGTAAAAATCACAGAAGACATTAAGAATATCTTGATCCCTCGTGTGAAAGCGCAATTGAAACCAGAATTGCAAGCTTTATTCACAGACAATATCAAATTCCATATCAACCCTACAGGTAAATTCGTAATTGGTGGCCCTCACGGTGATACGGGTTTGACAGGTCGTAAAATCATCGTAGATACTTATGGTGGTAAAGGTGCGCATGGTGGTGGTGCTTTCTCCGGAAAAGATCCATCGAAAGTAGACCGTTCAGCAGCTTACGCTACACGTCATATCGCTAAAAACCTAGTAGCTGCTGGTGTTGCTGACGAAATTTTGGTTCAAATCTCTTACGCTATCGGCGTGAAAGATCCAATGGGTATCTATGTAAATACATATGGTACGAGCAAAGTAAATGCTACCGATGGTGAAATCGCTCAAAAAATCGCCGAATTGTTTGATATGACACCTTACGGCATTGAAACTCGTTTAGGTCTTCGCAACCCGATCTATTCAGAAACCGCAGCTTACGGTCACATGGGTAGAACAAACAAAGTCGTAACAAAGACTTTTGAAAATTCAAATGGCGAAACTAAAACTCTTGACGTGGAATTATTCACTTGGGAAAAATTAGACTACGTCGATAAAATCAAAGAAGCTTTCTATATTTAATAGCAAAGGCGGAATTTTTGAATTCCGCCTTTTTATTTTTATATCAATCCTCTCGCTTTTATTTCCAGATACTTATTTATCGATTTTATGCTTAAATCTTCTGGTGCTGTATAAATCGTTTGCAAGCCATTTCGATTTAGTTCTTGAATTATCAAGCTCTTGTCGTAGACAAACTTTTCTGCTATAATCTTATTATAGATTTCAACTGAAGTTCGGGCTTTCTCTTTAGCCATTTCAATTAATTCCGTATTTTTGAATACAACCACAACGACGATGTGGCTTTTTGCCATCATGCGCAAATAAGACATTTGTCTATTCAAAGCATCTAAGGTTTCGAAATTACTATACAAAAATAGCAACGAACGCTTATTGACATGACGTCGCATAAAAGCATATAGATTTCCAAACTCAGATTCTTCAAAGTTGGTGGTGATTCCATACAACTTATCTGAGATGAGCTTCATTTGCTTATTATTTTTTTCAGGAGGAATATGATTTTCTACTTTACGACCAAACGTCAACATCCCAGCTCTATCCTGTTTTAATATGGCGGCATTGGATAATACTAAGGTCGAATTAATCGCATAATCCAATAATGTCATTTCATTGAAAGGCATACGCATGACGCGACCTATATCGATAAAGGAATATATAGGTTGCGATTTCTCTTCCTGAAATTGATTCACCATCAGGCGATTGTGCTTCGCCGATGCTTTCCAGTTCATATGTTTATATTCATCTCCTTTCACATATTCTCGGATATGGTCAAATTCCATTGTGCTTCCGATTCTACGAATACGCTTCACCCCCATTTCGACCAATCTATCCGTGGTTGCCAAAAGCTGATATTTGCGCATCTGAATAAAAGAAGGATAGCATGGAATTTCTAATGGCTCATCCAAGGCAAACTTTCGTTCGAACAATCCCAAATGACTGACCAGCACATTACATTTCCCAAAAGCATAAACACCTCTCTTTTTGGGATTTAGTGTGTACTCAATTTGTGTCTCTTTGCGAGGCAAAAGCTCTACTTCAAATTCATTCGCTCGGACCTGAAGCTGAATCGGTATTTCTTCCAGTACACGAGCTTTTATATTCGTCGGAAAAGCACTTCTCAAACTTATGACGAAGGGATTTTGGTCACCATTTGATAATTTATCAGGATATTGACGTTTAATCATAAGCTGATGCTTCGGAAGATTTAACATCAACAAATCCCAAAAGCAAACTCCTATAAAAACCCACAGTAAAATAGTAGTAATTATACGTAGAGGCTCTAGGTAGAAAGAAAGCGCAAAACACGCCGCCAAACCTAGCAACACATAAAAGAACCTATTTTTGATATACAGCCTCCGTAAATACTTCATTATCTTGGAATTTCTACACTTTCAACAATCTGCTGTACGATATAAGTAGGTGTAAAGCCTTCCATTTCCTTCTCTGGTGTTAACTGAATACGATGCGATAGAATAGAATCGGCTACATATTTAACATCTTCAGGCGTTACAAAATCACGACCTTGCAGGGCAGCCGAAGCTTTCGAAGCTTCTAAGATAGCGATGGAAGCACGCGGCGAGGCACCTAAGGACAAATAGGGATTCGTGCGTGTTTGCAATATTATCTGTGCGATATATTTCAATAAATCTTCATGAACGAAAACCAATTTAACCAAATGCTGGAAATGGATAATTTCATCTACCGAAATCACTTCTTGAACTAAGGCCTCTTTGTTTTGAGCTTTTTGTTCGTGATGTTCTTTTAAGATTATTAATTCCTGATTAAAATCGGGATAGTTGACATCGATTTTAAACAAAAAACGGTCCAATTGTGCTTCTGGCAAACGATATGTTCCTTCGTGTTCGATAGGATTTTGCGTAGCAAAGACAATAAAAGGACTAGCCATCGGATAGGTCTTTCCATCCACCGTCACCTGTCGCTCGCTCATACATTCAAACAGCGAAGATTGAGTCTTCGCGGGAGCACGGTTGATTTCATCAATCAAGATAACATTACCAAAAATAGGCCCCTTGCGGAACTCAAATTCATTAGATTTTAAATCCAAAATCGTAGAACCTGTAACATCCGAAGGCATTAAATCTGGTGTAAATTGAATCCGCTTGAAAATGCTGCGAATGGATTTTGCAATCAATTTAGCGGTCAAAGTTTTAGCAACGCCAGGCAAACCTTCAATCAGAGAATGTCCGCCAGCCAATATCGCCAGCAGAAGCATATTTATTACTTTATCTTGTCCAATGATGACTTTTTTGACTTCATCACGTACCGCTTCAAATTTACTTTGCAATACGCTTAGGTCTATTCTATTCTCAAAATCAGGTTGATATCTTTCCAAATTTTCTTGTTCCATCATATGAAATTGGCTTTTTGTTTAAAATCTTCAATTTTTTGATTTACTAATTTAACATCCGCGAGTGATGCCTGCTTTTTATTTTTATAATGCCCAATGAGCTGCAAAAGCGATTTGGTTTCTTCCAAATCTACGGTTGACTTTGAAGACAACTGCTTTATAAAACGTTCGTCATCTAGCTTTAAAGTATCCAATTGATAATTGTTCCGAACATCAAAAAGAAAATATTCAATTTTCTTCTGAATGATATTACCTGGATCTCCATTTTCGTAATACAAATTACCTATTGTCTGTGCAAATTCCTTTGACTTATTTGGCTCAGGGGTAATAACAGGAACTGCACGTTGTTCTCTTTTGGATTTGAAAATCATTAACATGACCAGACCAAACAATAATAAATACCACGCTTGCCTAAACCCAGGCTGTTGAAGTATGACTCGCAAAGGCGTCCTAGGTTGCGTCCAATTATAGGCGTAATCGGACAACCATATTTCTTTACTCTTTATAATGTTAAGTGCTTTAGTCACATAATTGTAGCTTTTCTCTTGCAACATATAATAGTTCCCAAAAACCGCAGGAAGCAGGTGTAAATAGATGGAGCCTTTGCCATGTGATACTTTGATAAAATTTGGCAGTGCTCTTCCTCTTGCATTCAAATAGCCTAAAACAGTGGTATTATCTGGGTTAAGTTTAGAAAACACAGGCATATTAGTCACTTTATCCAGATACAGTCGAGCCGTATCTTGACCTAAGGTGTAATACACTGACCGTGGAGTAGGTCTAAACTTTGCATAGTCTAGGAGTTCAAAATATAATCCAAGCGTGTCCAAAAATTCATCGGTAATAGATTTACCGGAGAGAAACACTTCACCTCCATTTTCGACATAGCTGAGAAGACTCTTTGTATCATGCTCATAGATGCTATGAAACTCACTAATGTCAATAATAGCGCGTTGAGTGAATGCTAATGAATCAAAATTGGACAGCAATTCATATGTGGATTCACCAAAATTGGTATACGTACGATCCGTTCCTAAAATGTTCGGTATCTCTTCTCTAAACACATATGTCCCAAAAGGAATTTTATCCCTAAATAGATAAGTTTCACTCCAATCAATCGGTTTTTTGGCACTCGAATCTATGAGAGCAATTCCCAATAAGACCATCAGCAAAAGTAAAATTCCTAACCAAGAACTTCTTTTCATGACCACCTCCTTTGAAATGCCTTAAATTGGTTCGTAATCTCCTCAAATTTTGCTGCAGTGATGGTAAATTCACCAAACCACACATAGTCGAATAAAGCAGAACATTTTTTGAAATCATTTTTCAACTCGCTCTGCTCAATTTCATCCGTTAGCTCCAGATTTGTTTTGCTTTGATCCCAAACTATGATATTTTTCTTTGCCAAAAGCTGTATATTCAAAAGCTGCTGATAGCGAATCGCTAAAGCGTAATTATTCGATAGTACAGCATTATTTATGTAATTATTGATATCAATTTCCAACAGATTTTTTTCTACAAATTCAACAGTCTGCTCGTCCTCCAGCAGATTTTCTTTGGGATTGATAATAAACTGCTTTCCCGAGAAGAATAATTTGTACAGCAGAAATACGACCAATACCACCCCCAAGACGCCCAATAAGTCATAGAACCATTGTGCAGGACTCACGTTGACATCTGGGAATAAATCGCTAAAGAACTTATTAATCCACTCTTTTATCGAAGACCATACACTCAACTTGTCCGATATGCTTTCTATATATTCGAACTCTTTGCTTTGATAACTGCCTATCATCTCCTCAAAACTCTGTCCATTGGCAACACTTAATGACTCAACTTTGGGAATATTATGATAATAATCTTTTTTCCAATATTCATATTTAGGTGTATTTTGTTCAGGCTCTACTCCTTCTATAATAGCTGTTGTAGAATCCTGCTGAATGGAATAAGACGAAAGAGTGATTAACACGAAGAATAAACAAAACAAGAATTTATACATCTTTGCCTCCCAACTTTTCTATACGTGCAAATACATCTTCCCCAAACTTAAGCTCCTTTGCCGTTTCGTAAATAATGCCGTAACTAATCACAGAGAGCATATAGTACACAATGAATAAAAGGACTACTACAAGACTTCCAAAAGTCGCTATGCCACGTCCCCATTCGGATTCAAAGAAATCATTGTTGAAGCCAATAGCATTATAACTAATGACAAAAATAATCACAAAGGGAATGATTGTAATGATACTTAATAAGGCTTGAAAGATAAAGGAAACAATATAAGAGGCTGTACCGTATTCAAAGATTTTAGTACGGAGCAACGTAAAAGCTCCTCCGAAACAATCAATAAGGTCATAGTAATCTTCTCGGTAAAGCATAAAAGCAGTAAAAAACCACATGCCAATCATAGAAAATAAAATCCCTGTAGCAAATGTTCCTACAATAGGAATAAAAGCTGATAAAAGTGCAGCAATGGCAACAGGCAAAGCTATCAACACCCCTACCACAAGCATTGCCAAAAAGAATCGAAGATAATAGGCTATGCTTGTGCGAAATTGCAGCCACACTTCCTTTGAACCAAAATCGATTTGCTTACGATTACGTAGAAGAATAAAATATTCTATTGTAAATCCAAAAGCAAAAATGGATATCAAAAGGACCAAAAGCCCTAAACTGACAAAGCTAGCGCCGATATTAAAGTAGTCTACGTTGGAGAAATTGGCATTGAATCGCATTTGGGTCGTCAGATAATACCCTATCAACACGACAATACAAATCGGCACAATCAGTAATTTAAACAAGACCGATACTAAATGTCGATTTATTACTTTTAATAAGTTGATAAAATCCTGAACAAATTCTCCCAACTTTCGCTCACGCTTAAATTCGAAGTCTATTTGTCCCATCCGTATTTTAAAGCCATTTGTTTAGGTTTTACGATATATACATACACAATGGATAGCAAAGAAATCGCGATGATAATTAAGCACATCCATACAGACACTTGATAATATCGAGTTACATATCCTTCGAGTGTACCTGCCATTATAAAGAAAGGTATAGTGCTAATTAGTACTTTCGCTGCATGCTTTACCGTACGTTTGAAAGATTCTAGTCTAGTATATGATTTTGGAAAAAGAATACTGTTGCCCATTGCCAGCCCACATCCTCCGGCAATGACAATCACAGAAAGCTCAATGGTACCATGTATCCAAATAGCTGTCATTGCTTCGCTCAGGACATTATATTTAAAGAAAAGATAATGAAAGGTTCCGACCATAATACCATTCATCATCAGAATATACCCTGTGCCTAGGCTGAAAAAAATACCATAAATAAATGCAAAGAAAGCAACTTGCACATTATTAATCGTGATAGCCAGTGCCCCTCCCCAATTCGACCCTTGTTGATACACGCCAGCTGGATTTCCTTTTTTGATATTTTGTACTGTCATATCCACATAATGCGAACCCATGATAAATTTCAAGAAACTCTCTTCATAATGTGCCGAAATAAATCCAATAACATTTGCCAACAGAAAAATCAGCAAAGAGTACACTAATTGCTTTCGAATCTTCCAAATAGATTCAAATATCTCGTAAGTGAAAAAATGACTTAATTTGTTGCTGGAAGATTTTTGGTCTTTATAAATTAATTGATGTGCACGAATGGACAATTCGTTCAAATAATCTTTGGTTTTACTTTGGGGATAGAAAGTCTGTGCGTAAGCTAAATCGTTAGTCAGTTCTATATAATTTGAGGCCAAAATATCAGGGTCAACATTTACAATATTGAGTAAATTATTTTCAATTAACAACCATTTTTCTTTATTTCGTTCTATAAAGGAAGCCTCTCGCATACTTTAAGTTAAAATTGACGTTAACCAAATATATGAATAAGCTATTAATAAACACACCGCAAAACGTAAATTTCGAATACAAGCTAGCTCCTGTTGGTACGCGTATTATAGCTTTTGCATTAGACTATGGTGTAATGCTATTGTATATATTTTCGGTTGTACTATTCTTAAGGTCAACTAATATTTTAGATGGTTTAGACAAATGGGCTTTATACGGCATCTATTCCTTGGTTTATTTACCAGTCTTTTTTTACACTATTGGTTGTGAGATGTTGCTAAACGGTCAGACTTTGGGAAAAAGAATTATGAAACTGAAAGTGGTTAAAATAGATGGCACACGCGCTACTTTCTATCAATACTTTATCCGTTGGGTGGCAAATGCAGTCGATTTATTCTTAAGTATGGGTGGTGTTGGATTGACCTCTATTATTCTTTCACAAAAAGGCCAGCGATTGGGTGATATTGCTGCTGACACCACTGTAATAAGTCTCAAAGAAACGCTTAATTTGAAGCAAACTGTTTTTGAGGAACTCGCGAGCGAACATCAAATCGTATATCCTGAGGTGTATAAAATTTCCGACGAGGAGATTAATGAGATAAAAGATATTTACAATACCGGCTATCGTCGCAAAAATTATGAAATCATCAAAGCATTAGCTGCGCAGGTGGAATTAATGATTGGAAAAAAAAGTGAAGAACTGCCCGAGAAATTTGTGGCTCAAGTAATTCAAGATCATTATTACTCTTTCAAAGACAATTAAAATAGAAAATGCGACCTTTTGAGTCGCATTTTCTATTTTAGTAATATAATGTCATTATTCTGCAATAGAAGCAGAAGATGTTTGCGCTTGTCTATCTACTTTTTTCACTAAACCTTGCAACACATTTCCTGGACCAACTTCTACGAATGCTTCTGCACCGTCAGCTAACATATTTTGAACGGTTTGAGTCCAACGTACAGCGCCAGTTAATTGCGCGATTAAATTAGCCTTGATTTCTTGCGGATCTGTGTATGCTTTAGCATCCACATTTTGATAAATTGGACAAATAGGCGATTGAATGTTTGTCGCCTCGATCGCTGCTTGCAATTCAACTTTAGCTGGTTCCATTAATGGTGAGTGAAAAGCACCACCTACATTTAATTTTAAAGCACGTTTTGCGCCAGCTTCCGTTAATAAAGCACAAGCTTTATCTACACCTTCGATAGAGCCAGATATCACCAACTGACCAGGACAATTGTAGTTCGCTGCTACCACTACATCTTCTACTTGTGCACAAACTTTTTCAACGGTTTCATCATCCAAACCTAAAATCGCTGCCATCGTAGATGGTTGCAATTCACATGCTTTTTGCATCGCATTCGCACGTTGAGAAACTAATTTTAAGCCATCTTCGAAAGATAAAGCTCCTGCTGATACTAAAGCTGAGAATTCACCTAGAGAGTGACCTGCCACCATAGAAGGTTGGAATTTATCCCCTAATGCTTTTGCTAAAATCACGGAGTGCAAGAAAATAGCAGGTTGTGTTACGTTTGTTTGTTTAAGATCTTCGTCTGTACCATTGAACATGATATTTGTAATACGAAAACCTAAAATATCGTTAGCTTTCTCAAATAAAGCTTTCGTCTCTTCGTTAAGATTGTACAAGTCTTGACCCATTCCTACGAATTGAGCGCCCTGACCTGGGAAAATGTAAGCTGTTTTCATGACGACTTATTTTCTTGTTAAAGGTTATTATCAAATGGAAAATATTGGGCAAATATAACAATATTGTGCAAATGCTATTCTTCCTCTGGCACAAAGCTCAAGGAAGTCAATTTAGACTCGTCAAAGAATTCCGTAGAAAGTGCTAAAATATCATTTTCAGTCACCTCCTCAATTTTATCAAAAACCTCTTGTAGAGGAATGATTTTACCGTAATCAATGATATTTTTTGCTTCCGCAATAATCATACTCATACGATTTTCTTCCGCCAACGCGATTTGACCTTTGAATTTTTGCTTTGCTTGTTTTAATTGGTAAGCTGAAATCGGTCCATGTTTGAGTTTATTTAATTCTTTGAATACTAAAGAAACGGCCTTTTTCAATTTTTCTTCATCCGTACCCAAATAAATATTGAAGTGTCCGCAATCTGTATACATCGTGAAATTGGATTCAATCGTATATGCAATACCGTATTTTTCACGTATACCAAGATTTAATATCGAACTCATTCCAAATCCACCCAACATATTATTCAATAACAGCATAGCTGTTTTTCGTTCATCAAAAATACCGAAGGTTTTGATACCTAACATGTAGTGCGCTTGATTAATTGGTTTATCGATTACGATTTGTTGTCCAATATTTTCAAAAGTAACCTTATCTTGTCGGGTACGGCTATTGGATTTTATCTTTCCAAAGATCTTATTCCCAATACGTTCTACTTGAGCTAATGAATAATTACCTCCAATTGCGATAACGATTTCATGTGTATCGTAATTGCGCTGCATAAAATCTAAGATATCCTCCTTTTGCAAGGCCTTGAGATCATCTTCCAAACCTAGAATATTATGTCCTAATCCTGTTCCTTTGAATAATAAATCCTCAAAATCATCCATAATGGATTCTTCAGGACTATCCAAGTATGATGCCATTTCATCCAAAATAACACCTTTTTCTTTCTCGATTTCGTTCGCAGGAAAGGTAGAATGAAACAATACATCTTCAAAAAGATCCAAAGCACGCTCTAAATGTGGATTCAAAAATGAAGCGTGTAGACAAGTATATTCTTTAGTAGTGTACGCATTTAAATCCCCACCTACTTGCTCTAGACGATTCAAAATTTGGTTGGTGGAACGGCGCTCTGTACGTTTAAATAATAAATGTTCGATAAAATGTGCAACACCATATTTCCCTTCCTGTTCGTCACGAGCTCCCGCATTGACGATCATGCATGTATGAGTGATGGGTGAATTTTGGTAATGCAACAATATTCTGATACCATTATCCAATTGGATAAGATTGTATTCTTTCATTTAGTTATCTATTATTTAAATTGATTGCAAAACTACACAATAAAAACAAAAACGGCTGTAAGTTCTTACAGCCGTTTCGTTTATAGTATTTTCAAATTACATTCTTGGACGACGCATGCCACCTGGACCTTGCTCCTGTTGGAAAGGATTTACTCCAGAGAATTTTTGCAACTTGAACGTAAATGTCAACATAAAGTATCTAGCCAAACGATTTGTACGACTGTCTGTCAAGATTTCACCTACAGTACGGTTTACATTTGTTTGCTCATTTAATAAGTCAAAACCTTGTAAACGAATAGTACCACGTTGACCTTTTAGTAAACGTTGTTCAATATAGGTGTTGATAATAAATGGATTTACATTTGAAGAATATCCCTTATTAAACTCTTTTGAAAGATCTAACCCAAAAATAGTAGTTGGGGTAATATTAACTGAACCGATTATGTTAGGTGTAATTTTTGACGTATTACGATTATTTAAATCAATCAACGAAGAATTTGTAATCGTATAGTTGTAACGTACCCCAGGATTAATCTCTAAATTCTCAGATGGATTATATCTAAAGAATAGCATTTGATTGATTCCAATATTATCGGTAATATTTTTCTTGAACTCAAAATTCGTTAATTCAGAATTTTGATAAACAATACCCTTATTATAAGAGATACCTCCACCATACATTAAATTATATGTTTTTTCTTTCAATGATTTTCCATAGTGATAGAAAGAGTTGATAGAATAAACTGGTTCTGATTCGTTTTGATATCCTACTTCTTGAATTGCACCTAATCCCGCTTGTGTCGTGGTCTTGTTGTAAGAAACAATCTTATCATTTGTTAACTCAGCTCGTACCATCGCAAAGAAATTTGTTCCTTTTTGGAAATCTCCCGAACGGTATCTTAAATTCATAGAGTGTCTGAACTCTGGATCCAACTCAGGATTACCTATCGTTGTATAAGTTTCACTTGTTGACACTTCAAAAGGTAATATTTGAGTCACTGAAGGCTCGTTAGATCTACCTGAATATTGTAAAGTAATATTAGATTGTCTTGAGAATTTGTATTCAAAACGAGCAATCGGAATAAAGTTTAAGTTTTTACGATTTATTAGTTCTGTTGTCGACCCATTGAAAGCATCACCTTTCAAAGTAGATGGTTGAAGTGAAGCACCCAACGAATATTTAAATTTCTCTCCATCATACATATAGCTTGCGCCTACACGATGCGTGGTGAAAGCATAATCGTAATCATAATTATAATTCAATATTCCTGATGCAGAACTTCCTTCAGAAGCTAATAAATCTTGCTTATTATGATTGTCATAATCATTATTATTCCAATCGTAAGTTAATTCGATTTTACTTTTCTCTGTTAAGGGCTCTGTATAAGAAACAGAAGCTCCTGCATTCCAACTCTTATTGCTTACTTCACGATAAGTTTTTTCAAAAACGTCCGCAGCTGGAAGATTTAAATTATTAGGATCTGTCAACCAACGTTCCAATTCACGATTATATTCAGTTTCTGTTACAGCATTGTCATAGTTAAAATTGAAGAATAAGTTTCTTCCCTTATCGTTCAACTTACGATTATATAATCCCGAAAAATTATAACGAGGAGCAGTAGATTCATTAATTTCGTTAGTTACTTGATAATTACTAAAATCTCCACCAATCAATTGTCTTACTTGATCAAGATTGTCAATATTATTATTTCCAAAACCTAATTGAGGGGAAATTTTAATATAATCTCTATCTGTAATATTCCATTCTAAATTACCTTCAAATCGGTGATTTGCTCTAATGCTATTGTTTTCTTTATCCGAATCTTCTTCAATAGCTTCTGCTAAACGGTTTGTATAAGAATTACTTAATGTATTATTATCGTCTCTACCAAAAGAATAAGAACCATAAGCTTTCAATTTGTCAGAGAAATCATGACGTATATTAACCCCTATAGAACCAACATTCGTAATACCTTCAGAACCGCCAAACATTCCTCCGCCTTGACGACCTCCGCCTCCACCTTGACGTCCACGAGCTCCACCGCCCATAGAATTAAAGTCAAACAATGGTGCGTTCATATTATTAAGGTTACCCAAAACAGAAACTTGTGTTTTATCTTGTAATCCCATCCACATACCTGTAGCTTGGTAACGTTCTTCAGTACCACCACCTACACGTATTGTCGACATATATCCTTTATTATATTGAGGATCAATTTGGATATTCAAAACTTTTGTAGACTCTCCTGATTTATTACCTGTGATATTAGCCATATCACCGTAGTCGTCTACAATTTGCATTTTTTCAATGATGTTCGCAGGTAAATTTTGAGTAGCTGTTTTGACATCACCACCAAAGAAATCTTTACCGTTGATACGAACACGTGTTACTTGCTCTCCTTGAGCAGTCACATTACCGTCCTTATCGACATCAACACCTTGCAATTTTTTCAAAGCATCTTCAGCAACAGATCCTTCTCTTAATTTAAGGTCCTTCATTGCATATTCTACTGTATCACCTTTTACTTGAACAGTAACCACACCCGCTACTACGACTTCTTCGATCATATTCGCTACTGGTGTCAATTGGATAGTAGGAACCAACATACGAGATTCTCCCGCAGGGAAAGTATACTCTTTTTCGAATGGTTCGAATCCTAAACTTGCGATTTTGATTTTAAAATTATCTGCTTTCACATTGTTGAAAGTGTAGATACCTCCAACCGAAGAACTTGTACTTAACGTATCTGTCGCAGATATGAATTGAACAGTAGCTCCTGATACAATTCTTGATAATGAATCACGCAACAATCCTTGCACAATTTTGTTGGACTGAGCCTGTGAGCTTAGGCTCAAACTCATAAAAAATACAGCTATTAAAGCGCTATAAAACCTCATATTTAATGTGTGTAACTTATTTCTATTTTATCGTATCAATAACCCAAATTTCAGTATCTCCCTTATACGGATTTTTAAGTGTATTTTGCATCATCGGTCGCCCCATCATCCCATAACCATAAGGCGAATACATATTATTATTTCTCTTTCTTGCATTCTCTGCTGCTTTTTTAAGCATAGCAAATTGCGTGTTAATTCCCAAATGAACAGCTATTTGATTCGATTTCACTCCAACTAAATCCAACGGAATCTTCGCCTCATAAACTAAACATTTATTACTGTCCACTTGTACTTTTGCTTGTATTCCGTAGTCATTGTCTAATGCTAGAACTCCATCTCTTACTCTTCCAAAACCTGTTAAATAATAACCATTAACATTATTCAAGAGCTCTTGTTCAAATTTTTTTTGATCCATTTCCTCATCGTTGGCAATAGCGCGTTTACGCTCTCTATCCCAATAAGGAAAATTTAACCTCGCTCCATCTTTCTTTTTCTCATCGTAACTGATGTCTACAAAAAGCCCGCCACGAAAAGCTTCTCTTTGTAACTGAAGATCTTTGACAACAATAGCAACAATCAATTCATTGTTTTGTTCAGTTATCCCAAATGACCAAAAATCATCGGCTACTGCGTTCAAATTGCCGCCCCAATCTTCTACATTTGCATCAATGGTTAGGTCGTTAGTTCTTGCGAAAGAATAGTTGACTTTTTTGTTTTTCTGTGCAAATGATATAATTGGCAGTAAAAAACATATCAGAAGAAAAGTTAGTTTGTTCATCAATTTTCCTACTTATTGTTACATTTGCTTTAGACACCATCAAAAAGGGATGGTTTAAAATGCGATACAAAAAAAAGAATAACTTATTGTATCCTATACAATTTTTTCACATATCACAGAGAAGTTACATATTATCTAAGCATGTTACTATCACATTTTCAAGAAGATTTAATCGAAGCCGGTTGCGATGAAGCGGGAAGAGGGTGTTTGGCAGGACCTGTTTTTGCAGCCGCCGTTATATTCCCAAAAGGATATTATAATCCTATCTTAAATGATTCCAAGAAGCTTTCGGAGAAAAAAAGAATGGAACTTCGTCCAATTATTGAACGTGATGCTTTGGCTTTTGCTGTCAAACCTGTGAGTCCTCAAGAAATTGATAAAATCAATATTCATAATGCTTCTTACAAAGCAATGCATTTAGCACTAGATGCCCTGCATATACGACCTGAACTATTATTGATCGATGGTAATAGGTTCATTCCTTATCCAAATGTTGCACATCAGTGCATTATCAAAGGAGATGGCAAATACCTTTCAATTGCTGCTGCTTCTATTTTAGCAAAGACTTATCGGGATGATTATATGACAGAACTAGGAAAGGAATTTCCACATTACGATTGGGCAACAAATAAAGGCTATCCAACGGTAAAACATCGAAATACTGTCCTGGAATTAGGTTTTACACCGCATCACCGTAAAACATTTACAGTAAGCAAACCACAACTCACATTATTTTAATATAAAAATTAAGGGCTTTTCGAATTGCACTGCCCCCAAAAAGTTAGACACTTTCTGGGGGCATTTTTTATGGAAAGAAAAGTAAAATACAATTTAACATTTAAGAAGACTTGTATTGATTTATACTTTAAATCGTCACAATCAA
>PJUJ01000241.1_pt1 | contig 36670 bp, 35 predicted proteins | sample 1512321 | NCBI WGS metagenome assembly PJUJ01 (sample SAMN08177669, study PRJNA422409) | Feces metagenome, whole genome shotgun sequencing project. | isolation source: Chicken feces enriched on filter paper: beechwood xylan treatment | host: Gallus gallus | place: USA: Madison | collected 2015-01-15 | reverse complement strand
TAAGGACAATTAATAAACAATCTTCCAGAAATCCCTAAAACAAAAATGACTGAGTAAGCTTAATACTATACTCAGTCATTTTTTTAAGTCTCTTAAAAAAATAGAAACTTTTTCAGTGTCCTCGTTTTAAACCAACCCTTTCTTTTTATTTAGTTGTGATGAATTTGTTGTCACCATCTACTGTTATATTTATCAAATCTTTCTGACGTAAGCCTTTTGTTGCTGTATCCCATTTTTTACCCGATAAACCTGATTTTTCTTTAGCCTCTGCTAAAGTTTGGTTTTCTTCTGACAAGATACTTAATACTGTTTTCTCATCTTCTGAAAGTTCAATTATTTGCTCATTTTTCTCAGGGCGCATTTGCGGGAAGAATAATACTTCTTGAATAGAGGCATTGTTCGTCAAGAACATAATTAATCTGTCCATACCAATACCTAAACCAGAAGTAGGAGGCATACCATATTCCAAAGCTCTCAAGAAATCTTGGTCAATGAACATTGCTTCGTCATCGCCCTTTTCCGAAAGTTTTAATTGGTCTTCGAAACGCTCACGTTGGTCAATAGGGTCGTTCAACTCCGAATAAGCATTTGCAATCTCCTTACCACATACCATTAATTCAAAACGCTCTGTCAATTCGGGATTGTCGCGGTGTTTTTTAGTCAATGGGGACATTTCAATAGGGTAATCTGTAATGAAAGTCGGTTGAATGAAGTTTCCTTCACATTTCTCCCCAAAGATTTCATCGATCAATTTACCTTTACCCATAGTATCGTTCACTTCGATACCCATTCCTTTAGCTGCTTCGCGAATTTCAGCTTCTGATTTTCCTGTGATATCAAAACCTGTGAATTGCTTGATTGCGTCAGCCATAGTAACACGAGGGTAAGGTGCTTTAAAGTCAATATCATGTTCACCAAAAGTAGCTTTCGTCGTACCGTTTACAGCAAGGGCACAATGTTCTAATAAGCGTTCAGTGAAGTCCATCATCCAGTTGTAGTCTTTATAAGCTACATAAATTTCCATTGCTGTAAATTCTGGATTATGTGTACGATCCATGCCTTCATTACGGAAGTTTTTCGAAAACTCATATACACCATCAAAACCACCTACGATAAGGCGTTTTAGATAAAGCTCATTTGCAATACGTAAGTACAACGGAATATCTAATGCGTTGTGGTGTGTGATGAAAGGACGTGCCGCTGCACCACCTGGAATGGCTTGCAATACTGGTGTTTCTACTTCCATATAGCCTGCATCATTGAAGAATTGACGCATTGCGTTGAACAATTTTGTACGCTTTACGAAAATATCTCTGTTTTGAGTATTCACGATTAAATCAACATAGCGCATTCTATATCTTTGCTCAGGATCCGTGAAGGCATCAAAAGTCTTTCCTTCAGCTTCTTTTACTACAGGAAGAGGACGTAAAGATTTAGTTAGAACAGTTAATTTTTGAGTATGAATTGAGATTTCACCAGTTTGTGTAGTGAAAACATACCCTTCAATCCCAATAATATCACCGATATCCAATAATTTTTTGAATACTGTATTGTAAAATGTTTTATCTTCTGTAGGACAAAGATCATCACGTTTTACATATGCCTGGATACGACCTGTAGAATCTTGAAGCTCAATAAAAGAAGCATTACCCATGATTCTGCGGCTCATAATGCGACCTGCAATACGGATATTCTTATAGTTGATTTTATCTCTTTCGTAATTTTCTAGTATATCTGCCGCAGTTACATTAACCTTGTACTCATCAGCAGGATAAGGATTTATGCCTAGGTCGATGATACCTTGTAGGTTTTGTCTACGTTGTAGTTCCTGTTCGGATAGTGAAATACTCATGTTTTTATCTTTTTTCAAATAATGAGCAAAAGTAAGAAAAAGTGAAGATAAATTAGATTTTAATATGTATTATATGCTAAAATAAAGTAACTTTGTCCATTATTTCATTTCGTGCTCTGACACGAAAAATAATGAGGAATGTTGATAAATATTATTTTGGAATTCATTTTAAAATAAGTTATCTTTGCACCTCAAATGTTAGCATATATAGTAATCATAAGATAAAATGAAAAAAGATTTACATCCATCAAACTACAGATTAGTTGTATTCAAAGATATGTCAAATGACTATGCTTTCTTAACTAAATCATGTGTAGATACAAAAGAAACAATTACTTGGGAAGATGGTAACGAATATCCATTAGTGAAATTAGAGATTTCTCACACTTCACACCCATTCTATACAGGTAAAATGAAATTAGTTGATACTGCAGGTCGTATCGATAAATTCCGTAGCCGTTACAACAAGAAGTAATTATAATTTAACGATTATATATTCCAAAAATCCCGATAAGTATTTATCGGGATTTTTGTATTTTTAGCGAATGAGTATTTCCCTTGTCTTATTCGATCGGTTTGAGGGCAGAAACCATTTGTTGCCATTGGTAGCCACTCGACCTATTGGAAATCTGCGTGTAGGTGCTTTTACATTAGATCAGAAATGGTCCCATATTTTCGAAACAGAGGATGTATCTTATTTGACAGAAGATTATCTTTCTTCGAAATTTCCCTTAAATAATTCTTCTGAATTTGTCCTTCTCATAAAAGCTTCTGTATTGCCCAATAGCGGGCTGGTGCGAGCTTTGAAAAATCTTAAAGCCAATGAGAAGTTGGTGGATGCGAATGGAGAATGGATTGCTTTATTGACACAAACTCGGTCAAAAGAAGAACTTTTATTGAACTTACATTCTTCGGGAAATAAAATTGTAAGTTATTTAGATTCTTATGATGCCTTACTATATGTAGAAGATATTTTTACCTATAATGCCTCTCAAATTGAGTATGATGCTCAATTTATTTTTCAAGAGAAAAATGGAAATACCCTAGAGAACCATTTATATATTGCCGATTCAGCGCAAGTAGCTCCCGATGTTGTATTGAATACCAGTAGAGGTCCCATTCTGATTTTGGATAATGCGGTCCTTGAGTCTCATAATGTCATCCATGGACCTACAATAATCGGAAAGAATGTTCGTGTTAAATCTGGTACTATTATCTATCCTAATGTAACTGTAGGAGATAATTCAACAGTATGTGGAGAGTTAAATAATGTGGTTATTTGGGGAAATTCGGCGAAAGGACATTACGGGTATTTAGGGTGCGCAGTGATAGGTGATGGATGTAATTTAGGTGCTGGAACGTTAAATTCGAATCTCAAAAATGATTGGAGTGAAATCAAAGTATATGACTATGTAGGCAATAATTTCCGGAATACGGGGTTATTAAAATGTGGTGTCTTTATTGGAGATCACAGTATGTTGGCTATTTCTTCCAAATTAAATACAGGAACTATAATTGGAGTAGGCGCACAGGTCGCAATGTCAAATTTTATTCCCAAATTTGTGCCTGATTTTTCATGGCTGACGGATGACAAGTCGGAAAGTTATATCTTTACACGATTTATGGATATGCTATCACGTAAAGCGGAGATTAAGAAAGAGGCTATTACAAACAAGGATAAGGAAATATTAGAGTATATTTACAAGCAAACAAAACAAATTAGAAATTATTAATCAACCTTAATATATAAAACTATGCGAAAAAAGATTGTTGCAGGAAACTGGAAAATGAATTTGAATTATGAAGAAGGGGTAAGCCTTTTTTCAGAAATTGTAAACATGGCAAAAGACGAAGTGGTGGGTAACCAAGAGGTTATCGTATGTACTCCGTTTATCCATTTGTCTACTGTAGCTAAATTATCAGAAAACGTTAAAAATGTAAATATCGGTTCTCAGAATATTCATCAAGCTGAATCCGGAGCTTATACGGGTGAGGTGTCTGCGTCTCAGGTGAAGTCTGTAGGTGTAGAATATGTTATTTTAGGTCACTCTGAACGCAGAGCTTATTTCGGAGAAACGGATGCATTATTAGCTGAAAAAACAAATGCTGCATTAAAACATGATTTGAAACCTATTTTCTGTATAGGTGAAACGAAAGAAGAGCGCGAATCAGGTAAATTCTTTGATATAATCAAAACTCAATTGGTAGATGGAGTGTTTCATTTGGGTAAAGAAGAGTTCGCAAAAGTTGTTTTAGCGTATGAGCCAGTTTGGGCTATCGGTACAGGTTTGACTGCAAGTCCTGAACAAGCTCAAGAAGTACACGCTTTTATCCGTGAAACTATTGCTAATCAATATGATGCTGAAACGGCAGAAAATACTACTATTCTTTACGGTGGTAGCTGTAATCCTTCAAATGCACCAACTTTATTCTCTCAAAAGGATATTGATGGCGGTTTGATCGGTGGTGCTTCTTTGAAATCAAGAGATTTCTTGGAAATTGTAAAAGTATTTAATGCATAATTATAATAATGAAATATACTGCGGTTAACTTTGTGAGTACGGATATTCAAGATTGGCAGAAGGATTTGTTAATAGCTGAATTGGCCGATATTGGTTTTGATACATTTGAAGATACAGAAGAAGGGTTTGCGGGCTATGTTCCAAGTGCTAACTTTGATATTCAAGCTTTAGAAACATTACTTCTTTCTCAAGTAATAGATTATCATTTGGATTATCAAATCAATGATGTCAAAGAAGAAAATTGGAATGCGTTGTGGGAAAGTAATTTTAATGCTATTGTCGTTGACGAAACTTGTTATGTACGTGCAACCTTTCATGATAGTAAACCTTCGTATATATATGAAATAGTTATAGATCCTAAGATGTCGTTTGGTACGGGGCATCACCAGACGACATCTATGATGTTATCCTACATTTTGGAAAATAATTTTCAAGATAAAAAAGTGCTTGATATGGGCTGTGGGACAGGTATTTTGGCTATTTTAGCTTCTAAAAAAGGAGCAAAGTCAATCTTGGCCGTAGACTATGATAATATTTGTGTTGATAGTGTCAAAGAAAATTCCGATATTAATGGTATCACTAACATATTATCTTTATTAGGTTCTAAGGAGGTAATTACGGGGCAGAAGTTTGATACCATATTAGCCAATATAAATAGAAACATTTTACTGGATCAAATGTCCACTTACGCAAATAGTTTGAATGCAGACGGCGAACTGTATTTAAGTGGGTTTTACGAACAGGAAGACCTCCCCATTATAAGGAAATGTTGTGAAGATCTATCTCTAACTTATGTGAATCACAAAGTTACGGATAAGTGGTGTGCAGCAAAGTTTATCAAAAAGTAATACAATATGCGCATTCACTTTATAGCGATAGGAGGTAGCGTCATGCATAATCTTGCAATAAGTTTAGCAAGATTAGGCCATCAGGTATCTGGTTCTGATGATCAGATCGTGGAGCCTTCTAAATCTAATCTTCGTGAAGCAGGATTGTACCCAAGTAAAATTGGATGGAATCCAGATAATATTACAGAAGAGTTGGATGCAATAATACTAGGGAAACACGCTGAAGCGGATAATTCCGAGTTATTGAAAGCGCAAGAGTTAGGAATTAAGATTTATTCTTTTCCGGAATTTGTTTACGAGCAATCGAAAAATAAGATTCGTGTCGTAATAGCAGGCACTTTTGGCAAGACTACTATTGTAAGTATGATCATGCATGTGCTTAAACATCTAGGAAAAGAATTTGATTACGTAGTGGGGGCACAACTAGAAGGGTTTGAGTCTTTAATAAAGCTTACTTCTTCTGCTCCAATTGTGTTAATAGAAGGTGATGAATATTATGCCTCTTCGATTGATGAGCATTCAAAATTTCATTACTATCATCCCAATATCGCATTGATAAGTAATGTAGTATGGGATGAATATAAAACTGAAGTGTCTGAAGAGGTTTATTTTCAGCAATTCAAAGAGTTCATTGATACTATAGTTTCAAAAGGTACATTGGTATATAATAAAGAAGATGCTAATGTCGTAAAGATTGTAGGGGATACGAAAGATTGTAAAATTAATAGGCATGGTTACAAGATGCCAAATTATACTATTAATAAAGGAATTACTTATATAGAGGTAGGTGATGAGCAAATTCCCTTACAAATTATTGGTAAGCAAAATCTTTCTAATATTGCTGGCGCTTATACTGTATGTGAATGGTTAGGTATCAAAAGAGCTGAATTCTACGAGAGTATAAGTAGTTTCAAAAGTTCTATTAGGTATTTAGAGTTTGTAAAAAGTGATGGACAATCCGTTGTTTATCAGGATTTTGCGCATACTCCAACAAAGTTAAGGAGTAGTATACATGCTGTGAAGGAGCAATTTTCTAATGAGAAATTGTTAACGGTAATTGAGTTAAACCCTTATGATATATTGAAGGACGATAAATTACAATTATATCGTAACAGTATGAGCGAATCTGATCGCGCAATTGTATATGTAAATAAAAATAGTATAAAAGAAAAAAATATAGTATTAGATAATGTAATTAGTAAAATTTTTTCCACATTCAATCATAATAATATGACTATTATTACAAATATTGAAGAGTTGAATAATTTTTTGGAAAAATTTGAAAGTCAAGGGTTTAATCTCTTGTTTATGAGTTCGGATAATAATATTGGAGTAAATGTATTGAGTTTTTCGGATAAATTTTTGTCCAAAAAAGTCAAAAAATTTGAATAGATAGTTTTTAATTTAATAAATTATTTTTAACTTGCACGTTAAATAATAAAAACATTTACCAAATGAATACTTTAGGGAAAAAAATTAGATTATTAAGACACCAAAAAGGTTGGAGTCAAGAAGATGTAGCAAAACGATTGGATATTTCGATTCCTGCGTTTTCAAAAATTGAAACAGGTATCACTGATGTGAATCTATCAAGATTAAATCAGATTGCTAAACTTTTCAATTTGTCATTAGTTCAATTGTTATCTACTTCAGATGCAAATGAAGAGAAAGAAAAATTTGAAGAAATCAATGAATTGAACCAAAGATTGCAAGTACGTGAGGCTGAGGTTATCGACTTACAAAAGAAGGTAATCGACTTGTATGAGCAATTACACAAAAAATAATACCTTTATAAGGGCAATTTTTATTAATAAAATTGCCCTTATTTTTGGCTAGACTGTTATTCGGTTTCTAAATCCTAGAAATCTTCATCGTCGTCATCAAAGTCATCGTACCCTCCAATAGAATCGATGTCGATATTGAAATCATCATCATCGAAATCATCTTCTTCATCTTCCGGACCGTTGAAATTGATTAAATTCTCATCAATCTCCAACTTTTCGATAGTTTCGTTCATCATAGCAATACTTACTTTCAATTGATTATTATATCGTAAAATTATATAAGAAAACCTAAACTAAAAATTTTTTTTAAAAAATATATTACTGATAATCAGATTGTTATTTTTTAAAAATATAATGAAATGTGAGAAATTATTCTATGATTTCACCTATGCTATTCTCTTCATTTATGATATCTTTTAGCTGAGGCAAGTCTTTTACCGAATTAATTCCGAAGTGATTCATGAAAGTCTCACTGGTAGCATATAATAATGGTTTTCCAATTGTCTCTGCTTTACCTACAATTTTAATTAGGTCTTTCTCTAATAGCCTTTGAATAGAATAGTCACAATTGACTCCTCTAATCTGTTCAACCTCTAATTTTGTAATAGGCTGTCTGTAGGCAATGATGGCCAACGTTTCTAATCCAGATTGACTTAGCTTTTTGCGATCACGATGCGCCTGCATTTGATTGATGACATCATGATAACTTTCTTTTGTCAAGAAAACATATTTGTTATTGAAAGTCTTTAATGAAAAAACTTGATCTTCACTGTCATATTTTGACTTAATCTGATCAATAAATTTTAGAACTTCGTCTTTATTAATGTTTATTAATAGCCCATCCTGCAAAATATGTTTAATATCATTTGCCGATAAACCGTCTTCTGACGCAAAAATTAAAGCTTCAATATTAAGTAATATATCTTTCACTTAGTAATTAATTACTTGTTCAACCATAGACTCTGGTAATTCTCTGAATTCGTATTTCTGGGTACGCAATTGGGGTTCAAAACCAGCTTCTCGAATAGCATCTTGAATAGATTTTGAAGTAAATCGGTGAGGTGCTCCAGCGGCGGATACTACATTTTCCTCAATCATAATAGAACCGAAATCATTCGCACCGCTGTGTAAACATAATTGGGCTACGGCTTTACCAACGGTCAACCAAGATGCTTGAATGTTTTTGATATTTGGCAACATGATGCGACTTAGAGCGATCATACGTATGTATTCATCACCTGTAACGTTATTGGAAATACCACGAAGACGTTTCAATAAGGTGCCGTCATCTTGGAATGGCCACGGTATAAACGCAATGAAACCGTGATGTCCTTCAGGTTTTTCAGATTGTACCTCACGAATCCATACCAAATGCTCAAACCGTTCTTCAATTGTCTCGATATGACCAAACATCATAGTAGCAGAAGTAGGAAGATTGATTTTGTGCGCAGCACGCATAACATCTAACCATTCCTGACCGCCACATTTTCCTTTTGATATCAAACGACGTACACGGTCATTCAATATTTCAGCACCTGCACCTGGAAGAGAGTCTAATCCTGCTTCTTTAAGTATCGTTAATACCTCAATATGTGACATGCCTTCTAATTTTGCTACGTGCGCAATCTCAGGAGGCCCTAATGAATGTAATTTAAGGGTAGGATATAGCTCTTTTAGTTGACGGAATAATGTTGCGTAAAATTCTAATCCTAAATCCGGATGGTGTCCCCCTTGTAACAACAACTGATCACCGCCGTATTTGAAAGTCTCTTCTATCTTTTGTTTATAAGTCTCAATATCTGTGATATAGCTTTCTTCGTGACCAGGACGACGGAAGAAATTACAGAATTTGCAGTTCGCAATACACACGTTTGTTGTGTTGACATTTCGGTCTATTTGCCAAGTAACTTTTCCATGAGGAACTTGAATCTTTCTTAACTCATTAGCTACGTACGCTAAATCCGCTGTAGATGCATTGTGGTATAAAAAAATACCTTCTTCTTTGGTCAGAAACTCAAATCCTAATGCACGTTCTAGTAAATTTTCTACATTCATTACTAACAAAGATACTGATGATTTTTTAGTATGAGAAAGGAAAAAAGTATATAGAATTAAAACTTAGTTTATCTTTTTTTAGCATCTATATTTTTAGCAATTTGTATAAGGACAAATCCCGCTATGGCAACTAAGAACCAACTCATGAAACAATATTTAGTCAGCTCAGAAAGAAAGCTGGAAGAAATGCGAGTAGTAAAACCATATACTCCCGCAAAAAATAGGGGAATACTTAGTATTAGGAGGGAAATGCCAAATTTTCTCATAAATGCTAAAAGGGGCTGATACAACCCCTTTTAGATAAATATACAAAATTCTTTTGCTAAAATATTATAATTTTCTTCCGGGATAAACTTCTAAAGCTTTTTCCAAACACACTAAAGCTTTTTTCAAGTCGTCTTGGTTAAGAACATAGGCTAAACGTACTTCATTAGTTCCTGACCCTTCAGTGCTGTAGAAACCTGTAGCTGGAGCCATCATGACTGTTTCGTTCTCGTAAGAGAAAGATTCTAGTATCCATTGACAGAATTTGTCAGCATTATCTATAGGAAGTTTGGCTACCACATAAAAAGCACCTCCTGGATTTGGACAGAAAACGCCTTCAATAGCGTTAAGGCCATTTACTAAAGTGTTACGTCTTGCTGTGTATTCTTTAGAAACTGCTTCAAAGTAGGAATCGGGGGTATCAACTGCTGCTTCGCCAGCGATTTGACCTTCTAAAGAAGGAGATAAGCGGGCTTGAGCAAATTTTAAAGCTGTTTGGTATAATTCTTTATTTTTGGTGATTAAACAACCAATACGAGCACCACACGCAGAATAACGCTTAGAAACGGTGTCAAATACTACGACATGATTTTCTAAACCTTTTAAGTGCATAGGAGAGATGAAATCTTTGCCATCATAGCAAAATTCACGGTAAGCTTCGTCAGAGAATAAGAATAAGTCGTATTTCAAACATAACTCTTTCAGAGCTTCCATTTCTTCACGAGAGTAAAGATAGCCCGTAGGGTTGTTTGGATTACATATTGCAATAGCTCTTGTTTTGTCTGTAATAACTTTCTCGAAATCTGCAATTGAAGGTAAAGCAAAACCATTTTCAATGTAAGACATGATAGGTTTTACCACGATGTCAGAAGAGCAAGCAAAACCATTGTAATTCGCATAGAAAGGTTCTGGAATAATAACTTCTTCTCCTGGATTAAGACAGGCTTGCATCGCGATGGTAATAGCTTCAGAACCGCCGTTAGTAACCAAGATATCAGTAGGCTCAATATTATAGTTTATTTTATTATAATATTCAGTCAGTTTTTTGCGGTAAGAAGCTGTTCCTTCTGAAGGAGTATATGCCCAAACTTTGAAGTCAATGTTTTTTAAAGCATTAAGCATGACTTCTGGAGTTTCAATATCAGGCTGACCTATATTCAAATGGTAAATCTTTTTACCTTCTTTTTTAGCTTGATCAGCGTAAGGTGTTAGTTTTCTAATAGGAGATGCAGGCATGTCGATGCCTTTTTGTGAAATTTTTGGCATATTATTGAGTTATTATTTCGGCTACAAATATAGCTAAAAACAAAGCCCTATCAAATGAATTTTGATAGGGCTTTGTTTTAATTGCAATGCTTATTACTATTCTACGTTACCTTTAATTGTAAGCGTTTTCACTGGTGTTTTAGTGTTTGATTTTACAATGAAAGATTTTGTAAAAGGACCTTTTGCAGCTGCGTTATAAGTAACTTTAATTTTGCCTGTATCGCCTGGCTTCACAGGAGTTTTGGAAAAATCAGCTACTGAACAACCGCATGATGGCGCTACTTCTGCTATAATAATAGGCGCTTTACCTGCATTTGTAAACGTGAATTCATAAGATGCGGGTTTGTTGTAAGGAATAGTTCCAAAATCATGAGATTCAGTTTCAAACTTGAATTCTCCTACTTGCATCATAGCTGTTAACGTAATAAATGCAATAACTGCAGTTGCTATACTTAATACCTTTTTCATTTTATTTCTGTCTTAACCTTTACTGTCTGTTTCTGTTTAATAATCAATTTTAATCAATTATTTTGCCAAATTAAAACTTTGCGCGTTTTAAAATTCATTAACCACAATAATTTTACACGAATCAAAAGGTGATTCTGTACTAAATAATGCCTTCTTTCAATAAATCTTGAATGTGAATAATGCCAGCGTATTTACCATCGGAAACGACCACCAGCTGAGAAATATTATTATCTTTCATTTTATGGAAAGCATTGATAGCCAATTCACCTTCTTCGATTTGTTTTGGATTCGCGCTCATAATATCTTTAGCTGTAAGTTTGGCTGTGTCTTCATGGTTTTCCAACATTCGACGAATATCCCCATCGGTAATGATACCAATGATTTGGTCGTCTTCCATAACTACAGTAGCTCCTAGTCTGAATTTAGTAATGGTGATAATAGTGGTACGGACATTATCTGTCGCTAATACTGTAGGTTTACCATTATTGGTTGATAAGTCGCTTACTTTTAAGTATAACTGTTTTCCTAAAGCACCGCCTGGATGATATTTAGCGAAATCTCTATCCGTAAATTGTCTCAATGTTTGTAAACAAACTGCCAAGGCATCGCCCATAGCCAGTTGAGCTGTAGTGCTCGTGGTAGGTGCTAAGTTGTTTGGACAAGCTTCTCGTTCGACAGTGGTGTCTAAGACGTAGTCAGCTTGTTGTGCCAGGAAAGAATTTAAATTTCCCACAATGGCAACAAGTTTATTTTTGGCTTGCTTTAAAAATGGAATAAGCACTTTAATTTCGGGTGTGTTACCACTTTTTGAAATAACGATGATTAAATCATCTTCCTGGATAATGCCTAAGTCTCCATGAATAGCGTCTGCCGCATGCATGAAAATTGAAGGTGTTCCCGTTGAATTGAGCGTGGCTACAATTTTTTGTGCAATAATAGCGCTTTTTCCAATACCCGATACAATAACACGTCCTTTTAAATTCAATATATTATTGACAACTTCTGCAAAGTCATCTGTAATTTTTTTCGTCAAGGCTTCTAGCGCTTTAGCTTCTAATTGCAGTACTTCTATAGCCTCTTTTTTTATTTCTGAATTGCTTTTCACGGAAAATCTCCTTATTTTTATTCTACAATTGACAAAAATAAAGTATTTAATTTTTAGATGGGTCAATAGTCTACTTATATTTTTGTAAAGGCGCTGATGGAAATAGAAAAATCATTGTACGATAATCTTCAGGAATTCTTTGGTTTTGATGCATTTAAGGGAGATCAAGAAGCGATAATCACTAACATACTTAATAAAAAAGATACTTTTGTTATTATGCCTACTGGAGGAGGAAAGTCGATATGTTATCAACTTCCTGCTTTGATGAGTGCTGGTACTGCTATCGTAATATCACCTTTGATAGCTTTGATGAAAAATCAGGTGGATCAATTACGTGCATTTGGCGGTCGAGATAGCATCGCGCATTTCCTTAACTCATCGTTGACCAAAGGAGAAATAACGCGTGTAAAAGCGGACGTTACTTCAGGACAAACCAAACTTCTGTATGTGGCACCCGAATCTTTGACCAAGGAAGATAATATTGCATTCTTGCAATCTATTAGCGTTTCTTTTGTTGCCGTAGATGAGGCGCACTGTATTTCCGAATGGGGCCATGACTTTCGTCCCGAGTACCGTAAGATCCGAACTATCCTCAATGAAATAGGGGATAATATTCCAATTATAGCACTTACGGCTACCGCTACCCCAAAAGTTCAATCTGATATTCGTAAGAATTTGCAGATGACGGATGCAACATTGTTCAAATCTTCGTTTAACCGTTCGAATCTTTACTATGAGGTAAGACCTAAAAAGAATGTTGTAAAGGAGATTGTGAAGTTTATTCGTAACAATGTGGGTAAGACAGGGATTATCTATTGCCTAAGTCGCAAAAAAGTAGAAGAAATAGCGGAGGTACTAAATATCAACGGCATCAAAGCATTACCTTATCATGCGGGATTAGATGCGAAGACTAGAGCAGAGACCCAAGATAAATTCTTGATGGAAGATGTTCAGGTTATTGTAGCAACTATTGCTTTCGGGATGGGAATTGATAAACCAGACGTGCGTTATGTCATCCACCACGATATTCCAAAATCGATGGAAGGGTACTACCAGGAAACTGGGCGTGCAGGTAGAGACGGCGGTGAAGGTCATTGTTTATCTTTCTATTCGAAGAAAGATGTTGATAAGCTAATTAAATTCATGAAAGACAAACCAGTTTCAGAACGAGAAATTGGTACGCAGATATTAAAAGAAGTAATAGATTATTCTGAATCTTCAGTATGCCGTCGAAAACAAATTTTGCACTATTTTGGTGAGAAATTTGACGAAACAGGTTGTAATAGCATGTGTGACAATTGTCGCTCGACAAAAACACATTTCGAAGCAGAAGAAGATTTAGTGAAGGTATTGAACTTTATTAAAGAAGAAGGGGATAAGTTCGATGACCAACATATTATCAATGTGTTCATAGGACAGAATAATCAACCTGTTTCGGCTTACAAGCATGATGAACATGCGCTTTTTGGTTATGGTAAAGACAAAGGTGTTAACTACTGGAATTCTTTAATTAGACAGGCTGAACTGTCTGATTTTGTGAAGAAAGACATAGATCACTATGGTTTGTTGGTGCTGACAGAAGAAGGTCGTAAATATTTGAGTAATCCTTATGCCCTTAAGTTCATTTTAAATAAGGAAATGGAAGCTGGTGATGAGGAGGATGGTGATGAAGCTGGGCAAGCGTCTGGTGCATTGGATACTGAATTGTTGAAAATGCTTAAAGACTTGCGTAAGAAAATTGCCAAGCAAAAATCTTTACCTCCTTTTGTAATCTTCCAAGATCCTTCGTTGGATGAAATGTGTACACATTATCCAGTGAGTATTGAGGAATTAAAACAAATCCATGGCGTAGGAGCAGGTAAGGCCTTGAAGTTTGGTGCACCTTTCGTACAATTAATCAAACAGTACGTAGAAGACAACAATATTGAAAGAGCCCAGGACTTAGTAGTAAAGAGTACAGCGAATAAGTCTGCTTTGAAAGTAAGTATAATCCAAAATATTGACCGTAAGATTGCGTTGGATGATATAGCAGGCTCAAAAGGAATAAGTTATGAGGATTTACTTAAAGAAGTAGAATCGATAGTTTATTCGGGCACAAAAATCAATATTGGGTATTTTGTAGATGAAATGATCGACCAAGACAGACAAGATGAGGTCTTTGATTATTTCAGATCGGCGGAAGAAGATTCTATCAAAACTGCATTAAAAGAGTTGGGTGAGGAAGATTACACCTACGAAGACATCCAATTGATGCGTATTAAATTTATCTCAGAATTAGGAAATTAAGATTAAAAATGATAAATAACTATTTACCTGGTATTAAGAACGGATCATCGAATCAATTCTTTTTGATGGCAGGACCTTGTTCGATTGAAGGTGAGGAAATCGCATTGCGTATAGCAGAAAAAATCGTAACCATTACTGATAAATTAAACATTCCATATATTTTCAAAGGTTCTTATCGTAAGGCTAACCGTTCTCGCGTAGATTCATTTACTGGAATTGGCGACGAGAAAGCATTAAAGATATTAGAAAAGGTTGGTAAAGAATTTGGAGTTCCTACAGTAACTGACATCCACGAAAGTCACGAAGCGGCGATGGCTGCAGCTTATGTGGATGTTTTGCAGATACCAGCTTTCTTGTGTAGACAAACTGAGCTTTTGGTTGCAGCAGCTAACACAGGTAAGGTAGTAAACATTAAAAAAGGACAGTTCCTTTCTGCAGAGTCGATGAAATTTGCGGTTGATAAAGTAAAAGATTCGGGTAATGATAAAGTTTTCTTGACTGACAGAGGTAATACTTTTGGCTACCAAGATTTAATTGTTGATTTCAGAGGTTTGCCGGTGATGCGTTCATTTGGTGTGCCTACTGTGATGGACTGTACACACTCTTTACAACAACCGAATCAAACTTCGGGTGTAACTGGAGGAAAGCCAGAATTGATTGAAACTATCGCTAAAGCTGCAATTGCGGTAGGCGCAGATGGATTATTTATCGAAACACACCCTGATCCTGCAAATGCAAAATCTGATGGCGCAAATATGCTTCACTTAGATTTGTTGGAAGATTTGTTGACAAAACTGACGCGTGTACGTCAGTCTATATTATAATAGCCTAAAAGGATAAGGGAGTTGCAATTAAGAATTGCAGCTCCTTTGTTTTTTTATTCGCTGTAGAGAGAAATACAGTTTGTGTTTTTTAGGACTTGAATATTTTTAGAAGCGTATTTTTTGAAATTATACTTCACATTTCTCAAAAAAATCTGTTATTTAGAACCATTAATTAAATTATTAACACCTTTTGGATGGAAAATATAATATCAACAATATCTGGATATGTCTGGAGTGAAATTTTTATCTATTTATGTTTAGGAACAGGTCTATATTTTTCAATTAGAACTGGTTTTCTTCAAATAAGATATCTAAAAGACATGATTAGATTGCTTTTTGCTAAGAATCAATCTGATCATGGAATTTCATCATTTCAGGCTTTTGCCTTAGCGATTTCGGGTCGTGTAGGTACAGGAAATATTGTTGGTGTAGCAACGGCTATTTATATGGGTGGTCCAGGTGCTATTTTCTGGATGTGGGTGATTGCATTTTTAGGTTCTGCGTCTGCGTTTATTGAATCATCGCTGGCACAAGTCTATAAGCAAAAAGAAGGTGATATCTTTAGAGGTGGCCCAGCTTATTATATTGAAAAAGGTTTAGGTGTAAAATGGTACGCTTTTCTTTTCGCTATAATTACAATTTTGAGTACGGGATTTTTACTACCAGGTGTCCAAAGTAATGCAATCAATGGAACTATAACTAATGCTTTTAGCTATTCTAATGAGATAATCCATTTTGCGGGGACAGACTGGACAGTAAGTTATGTAGGTTTAGTTGTAGTAGCATTATTAGCTGTTATAATAATTGGTGGAGTAAAACGTTTAGGTCAAGTTTCAGAATTTGTTGTTCCATTTATGGCTGGAGCCTATATTTTGATGGCAATAATTATAATTGCTTTGAATTTTACCCAACTTCCAACTGTATTTTCGATGATATTTTCATCCGCATTTAGTCTTGATGCCACCTTTGGTGGAATAGTAGGAACAGCGATTGCTTGGGGGGTAAAAAGAGGAATTTATTCAAACGAAGCAGGTCAAGGTACTGGTCCTCACGCTGCAGCGGCGGCACACGTGAACCATCCTGCTCAACAGGGACTTGTACAAGCATTCTCGGTTTATGTGGATACCTTATTTGTGTGTACAGCAACGGCATTAATGATTTTGTTCACGAATCAATTTAATGTGGTTGGTGAATTTAATGCGAAAGGTGAAGCTGTAAGTTTCCTAGCACATTATGTACCTGATATGGGCGTAGAAGGGTTTACACAGGCAGCAGTAGCACATCATTTTCCTGCTATCGGTAATCAATTTGTCGCTATAGCCTTATTCTTTTTTGCGTTCACTACGATTATGGCTTATTACTATTTTGCAGAAACTAATATTGCTTATATTTTCAAGGGAAAAAAGAATAATTTTGTTATTTGGATTTTGCGTGTGGTGTTTTTATTTTCCGTTTATTATGGAACTATTAAGACGGCAAAACAAGCTTGGGATTTGGGTGATATCGGTGTAGGTTTAATGGCTTGGGTAAATATTATTGCAATTTTACTCTTGAGTAAAGTGGGCATGAAAGTATGGAAGGATTACGTTGCTCAACGTAAGCAAGGTATTGAAGATCCAACATTTGATCCTAAGAAATTGGGAATTAAGAATGCAGATTTTTGGGGAGAGAATAAATAAAAGTTTTTAGAAGATATATTATATGAGCCAGGAAAATAGAGCAGGTAACTTTTGGGCATTATTGCCGTTAATCATTTTTATCATTATTTATTTTTCTGGCTCTCTTTATATAGGTGATTTTTATGCACTGCCTGTTTTGGTGGTATTTATTATTTCACTTTTCGTTGCTTTCTTTCAATACCCAAAGAAAAGCTTTGAAGAGAAATTAAAAAGCTTTGCTAAAGGTTCAGGCGATGAGAATATTCTCATCATGATCTTGATTTTCTTATTAGCTGGAGCATTTAGCGAATTATCTAAGTCCATTGGTTCACTCTCTTCGACCGTGAATTTAGCCATGACTTACGTATCTCCTCAGTTTATTATAGCTGGAATCTTCTTAATTTCCTGCTTTATATCCGTTTCATTGGGAACGTCGGTAGGAACTATTGTTGCTTTAGCACCTTTAGCAGTAGGTTTCGAAACGTATATCTCCGGTATTTCCGCCATAGCGCTCGCTGCGGTGGTGGGAGGAGCTATGTTTGGCGATAACCTTTCCTTTATTTCCGATACGACTATAGCTGCAACAAGGACTCAAAATGTAGCTATGCATGAAAAATTCAAGGCTAATTTTAGGATTGTATTACCTGTAGCCATTCTTGTATTTATTATTTATTATTTTCAAGGTGCTTCTTTTGCAGAAAATGTAAAAGATTTGGAAGTGAAGGAATACGAGTTATTAAAAGTTGTCCCTTATATTTTGGTTTTTGTTTTGGCATTGGTTGGTGTTCAGGTAATTTGGACCTTGGGAATTGGTATTGTGGCAACGCTGATTATTGGCCTTCTGACAAATTCCATTAGTTTATTAGACTCTATCAAAAGTATCAATACAGGGTTTGCAGGTATGTTTGAATTAAGTTTGCTTTGTTTGATTATTGGTGGGGTGGTAGGAATCATCCGTTATAATGGCGGTATTGATTTTTTGCTTAATTCGGTCTTAAAGAAGATTAAAACCAAAAGAGGTGCAGAATTAGGTATTGCTTCGTTGACGGCTTTGGTCAATTTCGCGCTGGCAAATAACACGATTACAATTGTTATCGTAGGTCCTTTGGCCAAAGAAATATCGGATAAATTTGGTTTAGCGCCAAAACGTGTTGCTAGTATTTTGGATACGGTATCTTGTTTTGTCCAAGGTATATTGCCTTATGGGGCTCAAATATTAGCAGCTTTAGCTGCATCTTCCATTGTATTGGCAGGTACTACGCAGCCACCTACCGTTTCGCCAATCGAATTAATATCCTATTTATATTATCCATTTTTAACAGGAGTAGCGACTCTTGCTTTTATACTTTTCAGTAAGAATAAATAAGCATTATATCTGCCATGTCCAAAAATATCAAACACGTCTACGTATTTGGATTGGGTGCTATTGGAGCAAAATATGCATCCATGATTTATGATGTGAATCCCGAATCCGTGCATGTCATCGTAGATGAAACCCGTAAAGCTAAATATTCTAAAAATGGTGTGTATGTGAATGGTAAAAAGTATGATTTTGATTATGTCACTGTTCCTCCTAAAGATCACGATGTCGATTTATTGATTTTGGGTGTGAAGTCTTTGGATTTGGCAGAAGCTATTGATGGAATTCGTGATTTCGTACAGGAAAATACGGTTATTTTATCCTTGTTGAATGGTATTGGTACGACCAAAATCTTGAATACTCAATTGCCAAATAATCCTGCTATTTACAGTATTGTGTATATGGATGCTGTCAAGTCTGGCAATCATGTAACCTATGGTCATCGCGGTAAAGTCGTTTTTGGAGAAGCGAATAATGAAACAAAATCGAGTAGGATTTTGGCTTTAAGCACATTCTTTGAGACCATGGATATTGACCACGAAATTCCTGAAGATATGATTTTAGCTTTGTGGCGTAAGTTTTTGATTAATGTGGTAGGAAATCAGTTGACCTATATTATCAACGCTGGGTATGAAGCTTTGCAAGATAATCCGTATATCCTAAATTTGGTGCAAGCTGTAGGTGAGGAGGTCATAGCTATTGCCAATGCCCAAGGTATTGCTTTGGCACAATCGGATATAGATGCGATGATTACTACCATGCGCAAAATTGATCCTAAAGCTAAAACCTCGATGGTACAAGACCGCGAACAGCTTAGAGCATCCGAAGTCGAAATATTTGCTGGCGAAATCATTGAGCTTGGTCAGCAATTACAAATCCCAACACCTTATAACTTTATGCTCTATAACTTGATAAAAGGGTATGAATTTGAGCAATTCGAAAGGGAATAATAATTGCTATTCAACGAGAGTGGAGGATACGATAAAAACTTAAATACAACTATAAGGTTGATAGTCAAATATATGTAACAACTTTTGTTAAGCGAATAATGTCGCCTTAGTGAGTTGCCAATTGCAGGAATGTCGAGGCATTGTGGCAACTCGGTACAGCGACGAGCTTTTTTTGGTGACTTTTTGCGGGAAAAAGTCACTGCCTGCCTGGGATGAGGGCTTTAACATATATTATTAACTAGATTTGACGTTATTCAAGTTTTACTGTTTTCCCAGACCTAGCACTTCGAATTGCAGCATCTAATATTTCCATGACGACCATATTATTCTCTAATGATGAAAGGTAGTAAGGTTGTAATTTGACTTCGTTTTTGATTATTGCTGCGAAGTAATAGAACGGATTATGATAAGGCTTTTCGAATGTTTTTAATTCCATTTTTTCTTCTTTGAATCCATCATAGCCTTTGGACATCCTAATGCGTAAGTGATGACCATTATCTGCGTAGATGACCCCGTCATATCCGTATACTTCTACATCTTTGCGACCTATAGTCCAGTTCCAAGAGGGTTGAAGTACTGCATTGCAATTATTGTAAGATAAGACTATAGTCGCATCGTCATCAACCTTCGGGTTGTTTTCTTTTTGCAATTGTTGGGTTACAGCGGTGACCGAAATCGGCTTTTTACCTTGCATAAACCAAGTCATTAGATTAGCACCATAACAGCCAAAATCCGTAATTGCACCACCACCATTTTGTACAGGATCGGTAAGCCAATCGAAAAATTCAGGGTCTAAATTTATTCGCGCAGGACCTTTGTGTCCGTCACGGATGATGACTTTTCTAATCTCTCCAATAGCATTGCTTTGCAATAAATCATACGTCTTTTGCATGGTCGGATACCAGGTAGTTTCGTAGTTGGTTAGCAAATGAATATTATGCTTTTTGGCCCGTTGTTCCATTTTCTTTGCATGAGCCAAACTTACCGCTAAGGGCTTTTCCACCATGACATGAATTCCTTTGGGAGCACATTTTTCGACCACTTCCAAATGTTCGTACACCGTTCCAAAAGCCAATACAGCCTGCGGTTGATTTTGGACAAATAATTCATCCATGGACGAATAAACCAATTCCATCGGAAACTTATATTGCTTTGCAAATCTTTCGGCTAAGGCTTTATTGGGTTCTACTATTCCTACCACTTCATAAGCTTCGGTTTTTAAATTTCCCAATATCCAATGCACATGGGAGTGCGTTAATCCTACTATGCCATATTTGACTGGATTTTGTTGTGCTTTCAACGAAGTAAAAGTATATATGATAAACATAAGGATTACAGATAGCCTAAGCATGGGTATAAAAAGTTTATAATGGAATTTATTATTGTCTGAACCTAAAATAACAAAAGAATTTTACACTTCTTGCATACGATAATAGATGGTTCGACAATACCTATTTGCTAAATCTTCATATTTCGGTTCATCACGGTGTGTTTTTTAATAAGAAAAACCATAGCAGAGATACCAGCAATGATAAAAAATTCTAAGAACCACCTGCCGATAGCTTGAAGTCCCATTGCATAATTGCCTTGTACAAATGCCATCGTTGCGATACTTGCGGAAGTGATCAAAGCCAAGAGTACCATGACCCCGGCAGTAAGTAAAGTTCGGTTGGTAAGGATAAGAATAGTACCAATAATGGCAGCTAATACAGAAACCAATACACTTTCGGCGGTGATAGTCGTGAAGTAATCTACCAATTTATCTTGCGGAAGATATGATGATGAACCAATTAACACATTCGTGCCTGTAATCTTTAGACCGATAGCGGTAATTGTAGCTCCTATTAGCAAAGCGGCATAACCTGCAAATACATCTTTAAGCCCTTGTTTCCAAGTGGTATGTTTGTTTACTAAGCCTAATGAAATGCGAACAACGGCACCAAAACCGGGGGCGAGTAGGGAAGCACCGATGACGACATGAATGGCATTGGTCGCTAATCCCAATACAGCAATCATTCCCGACAGCACCATGGTCAACAAATTGTTGTATGTCATCTGACTTTGTTCATTTATCGTGGTCAAGGTTTCTTCCCAAATAGTTTGGCTACCGTCGGTGGTAATCGCCTCAGAATGTGTGTTGCTGAGCATACTCGATGACGTATATGTAGACAATGAGTACTGCGGATTATTGAGTATACCCTCATCTTCTAGTACGACCATTATATTTCGGATTTCGTTGCTCAAGACATCCACAGATATAACATCACCTGCTGGAGTAAGGGATATACCTCTTTGTAGGCGGATACTTAAAATACCTTTTTCGGAAGCTATTTTTCCTATTATTCTTTCTGAGGTGTGGGATGGTGCGGTTATTTGGATAGTTCTCGGCATAAATATTTTTTATAGAGTAAAACAATTTTGCAATCTTTTCCGTTTAAAATATTTGACATTAGTAATGTATTAAAAAATTTTTATCACCACATGAATCATAATTTAAGAAGAGAATTTACCAAAGAAATTAATGGAAAAGAAGTATTATTTGAAGTGCAGTACGATCCAATGACACATAACTTCACCGTTACCGAAAATACCTTAGTTCAATACAAATTACTTTTTGATCCGACTACTCGGGTATGGACGACAACGGACGGACCTGAGCCCTCCATTCCTGTAGAGGAATTGGCTGCGGCAGTGCAACAAAGTTTTGGGGTGACGGTGTAGGAATAGTGCTTAAAGAAGTGCACTAACTTTTTAAGTTACTGTTCTTTTTACCAAATCTTGGGGAAAAGTAATTAATAAAGTTCCATTATTTTAAACTCTAATATAACTCACATACTAGTTTATTTTTGTGACTTTTAGAACTGAAAACTTATCTAGTGTGTAAATCTAAAATGTAAAAGTATTAGAATTATCCATTTTAAAAAGAATACACAGGCGATGACACCTGGGTATTCTTTATTAATCTTTATACAAGACTTTGTCCTATTTGTAGGTGTGTGCTTAGCACAACCCTATTCCAAAGATTGATAGTAATTACAGCTGTTATAATATCTGCAATTTGAGATTCACTAAAAAACTGTATAGCCTTTGAATAGGTTTTATCCGATAATCCGTTTTGATGAATTAATGTAATCTCTTCAGTTATTGCCAATACTGCTTTTTCTTCTTCTGTAAAGATATTCTCCGCTTCTCTCCAGGCACTTAAAAGAAAAATACGCTGATTAGTTTCTCCATTTTTAATGGCGTCTTGAGTGTGAATATTGATACAATAGGCACAACCGTTAAGTTGTGAAGCTCGAATTTTAATTAGCTCTTTGATTGTATTGGATATAGAAGCCTTTGCAAGGTAAATTTCCAAACCAACCATAGCTTTTAGTGCACTTGGTGCAACTTCTTTAATGTTAAATCGTTTTTGCATTGTGTTATTCTTTTAATATGTTAGTACAAAATTGGAGAATAAGTAAATGAAAAAACTTAAACTAGTTTAAGAAAGAAGCTTCTTGCGTATTTCGCTTAGATATTCGGGAGTAAATCCTAAATAAGAAGCAATTAAGTATTGAGGAACACGTTGCACAAATTCAGGATGATTCCTTACGGCTTGTAAATAAAATTCTTCTTTTGAAAAAGAAAACAGAAATTTAATTCGTTTTTGAGCCGCTGCAAAAGCTCGTTGGTAAATAAACCGGAAATATCGTTCCATTACTGGATATTTGCTCAACAGCTCTTCTTGTTTTTCTTGAGTGATGTAAAGTACAGTTGACTTTTCTACTGCTTGAATATAAAATTCAGTAGAAACATGTTTTTCGTATGCAAAGTTATCAGTTATCCACCAGGTTTCTATAGCAAATTCCGTTGTTTGTTCCGTACCTTTCTCATTTATGTAAAACTTTCTTAGCAAGCCAGTCAAAACAAAATAATGATGTTTACAGATCTGTCCTTCCTTTAATAGAATTTCTTTTTTAGAAACATCTTTAGTATAAAAATAATTTTTAATTTCTTCAAACTCACTGTCAGAGACTTGCGCGAATTTGTTTATATGCTTTTTGAAGATTTCGAACATCTTTGTTTTTAGGATTTGATGTTAGAGAATACGCAACATCTGGTTTTTATAAATCCAATATACAAAATATCTCGCTATTCCATAAAAACAAAAAAAGCCCAATCTTACGATTGAGCTTTTCTGTATCCTAATAAAACTTAGCTTAGTGTTTGAAGTGACGCACGCCTGTCGTAACCATTGCAAGACCTTTTTCGTCAGCCATTTCGATAGATAATTTGTCTTTGATTGAACCACCTGGTTGCAATACTGCAGCGATTCCATTATCACCAGCGATTTCTACACAGTCAGGGAAAGGGAAGAACGCATCTGATGCCATAGAAGAACCTACTAAGTCAAAACCAAAAGCTTTTGCTTTTTCGATAGCTTGTTTCAATGCATCTACACGTGAAGTTTGACCCACACCTGAAGCGATTAATGTACCGTTTTTCGCAAATACGATTGTATTAGATTTCGTATGTTTAACGATTTTGTTAGCGAAGTACAAGTCTTCTAATTGTGCAGCAGTAGGCGCAACTTTCGTTACGGTAGTCATTTGTTCAGGACCTTCTACTGTGTTGTCTTTATCTTGTAAGATTACACCGTTCAATAAAGTTTTGAACTGCTCAGTTGGCAATTTCACTTCTTTACGACGTAAGATGATTCTGTTTTTCTTTTCTGTCAAGATAGCGATAGCTTCTTCAGAATAGGAAGGTGCGATTAATACCTCGAAGAATAATTTGTTGATTTCAGCAGCAGTTTCTCTATCTACTTCACGGTTTGTAATCAATACACCACCGAAAGCAGAAACTGGGTCACATGCTAAAGCGTCGATCCAAGCTTGTTTTACAGTTTCGCGTGAAGCGACACCACAAGCGTTTGTATGTTTTAAGATAGCAAAAGTAGGCTCTTGGAACTCGTCGATAATAGCTACAGCCGCATCTACGTCTACCAAGTTGTTGTATGATAATTCTTTACCATTCAATTTGTCAAACATTGCGTCCAAATCACCGAAGAAAACACCTTTTTGGTGTGGGTTTTCACCGTAACGCAATACTTGTGCTTTTTGCTCTGATTGTTTGAATACTTCGATTGGTTCTTCTTGATTGAAGTAATTGAAAATAGCTGTATCGTAGTGTGAAGATGTATTGAAAGCACGTTTCGCGAATGACTTACGTTGCTCTAATGTAGTAGCTCCTTCTTGCGCTGCTAAAATTTCTTCTAATTCTGTATAATCATTTTTCGAAGAAATAATCACTACATCGTTGAAGTTTTTAGCTGCTGCACGAATCAAAGAGATACCACCGATGTCTATTTTCTCAATAATGTCCTGCTCTGAAGCACCAGAAGCAACAGTTTCTTCGAATGGATATAAATCCACGATTACTAAGTCGATTTCTGGAATGTTATATTCGTCGATTTGTTTTTTGTCTTCTGCCAAAGGACGGCGAGAAAGGATACCACCAAATACATTTGGGTGTAATGTTTTTACACGACCACCTAAGATAGATGGGTAGCCAGTCAAATCTTCAACTCGCTCTACACCAATACCTAAGTCACGGATAAAAGCTTCCGTACCGCCTGTAGAGTAGAAAGTAACTCCGTACTTGTTTAATAGTTGAATAAGTGGGGCTAGATTGTCTTTGTAGTAGACAGAAACTAATGCGTTTTTAATCTTAACAGGATGATTCATTGTTTTTTATTTGGAGCAGCAAAGGTAAAAATTTATGTGTGGATTTCATAGGAATAAAGGCTATTTATTTGCTGAATTAAATAAGTTCAATTTTTTATAACTAGACATATTGTGCGTCATCGTAAGTTTGTAGGAATATATTTGGATAATATTAAACAGAATATAATTTTGTTCAGTTTAAAAAGATCCAGCAGAGAGAAGGAGCAAGATTTTAGTCCGTCATTAGTCAATAAAGACTCTTCGAAATGTTAGTCCCCTTCTCTCATTCTTATTGCAACTTGGACAGTTCATTAGGCGAAATAGCAAGAAGGAAGAGACATTGTTGCGAAAGATTCTAGCGACGAGTTTTAGCTTCGCTGAGCTCGGCTTTCAGCTTTCGGTTTTGCATTCTTTTTTGAGGGAAAAAAGAATGAGCCCCTCGCGGCTTGAGCGAGACTATAGAAGTTAATAAACATAAAAATCGCACCGTTTAGGTGCGATTTCTTAATGATATTTCTTTAATAAGTTCTCTACGACTTTTGGGTAGTGTAGGTGCTCTAATTGTTGTCCTTTGAATTTGATGGTTTCTAAGGTGTCGTCTTTTTCTACTTTGAAACGACCTTGGTAAATTACTTCGCCTTCGTCGAAGTTTTCATTCACAAAGTGAATGGTAATACCGTGTTCTTCGTCACCAGCAGCCAAGACAGCTTTGTGTACGCGATCACCATACATGCCTTTACCGCCGTGTTTTGGTAACAGGGCAGGGTGGATGTTGATGATTTTATTTGGATAAGCTTTTAACAAGTTCTCTGGAACCAACCATAAGAACCCTGCCAATACGATTAGGTCAATATCCAAACGTTTTAATATATCTACGATATTATCGGTTTGATAGAATTCGTTTCTATCAAAAACGTGTGAAGGTATTTCAAAATTATCAGCCCTTTGTAGTACGTAAGCATCAGGGTTGTTACTTAGTACTAATGATACTTCGGCTTCATCAGAATATTTAAAATGCTCCATGATTTTTTGAGCGTTTGATCCTGACCCCGAAGCAAAAATAGCAATGCGTTTTTTCACGTTGTTATTAGTTATAATATTTTCTCAAATATAATCATTTCTGCCTTTTTATTGGCATACAGACTTATCAATTGTCAATTATTTAGAGCTGGCAATTTTGCTCAAAATCATTCCGCTAATTTCATCTACGGAAATAGTAGAATTGGAAAGAACAACGATAGCTGATTTTTTGTCGGGCACCAAACCAATGAATGATGAACTACCTCCTGTGCCGCCATTGTGCCAATATTGGATGACATCATCGACCATATTCATATGCCATGCTAAACCGATATCTGTATTTGGCGGAAGATAAAAAGTGAATTGACGAGTTAACGCCATTGCATTTTCCAAAGTAGTCTCTGGTAATTTGAATTGGTACTGCGCAAAACGTAATAAATCATGCACGGATGATTTCAGCGCACCTGTACCTGCGAAAGCTTGCCATTCCCAAATTGGGGTTTCCTGACCTTGCTCGTTATATACTTTTACGATTTTCTGTGTTTTCAAATTGGCTTTATCTACCGTATTTGGAAGTTTTAAAGAATCCGAAATTATTTCTTTAATATTCTGTACGTAGGTTTTATTCGTAATAATCGAAATTAGCTCACCTAATAAACCATATCCTAAATTGCTGTATTCAAAATTGTCACCTGGTTCATTTTCACTGCTTACATTTTTCAAATAGTGAAATAAATCTTTACGGCTATAGGTTGCATATGGATTTTTAGGGTTGAATTTTGCTGCTTTTTCTAAATTATCAGGTAATCTAGGCAATCCAGAAGTATGATTCGCTAAATGCTTGAACGTTATTTTTTGAAGAAATGGGTTCTGCGCTAATGAATCGGGCAAAAACTTAACGATGCTATCATCTAATGCGATCGTTCCTTGTTCCACTAAATCAGCAAGTAGGGTAGCCGTAAATACTTTTGTTACAGAACCAATTTCATACAGCGTATTTCCGTCAGGCAGGGAGGCTTTGACTGCTGCATCAGTCTGACCGTAGAAAAATGTATTTATTTTTCCTTTATTAATAACGCCAATCGCTAATGATTTGGTGTTAGGATTTGCCAAATACGCATTCGCTACAGAATCTATGTAATGATCCAATGCATTTTGTTTATTTACGTTTGATGCTACAGCTTCCATACGTTTGGTCGGAATATGACCTTGCTGCAAAAGGAAATAATTGAATTTATAATTGGAATCTACACCTAAATACAAGGAACTTTTTATAGCTCCAAGCATAAAATTATATCCAGCAATGTTATTGGAAAAAGACGCTGGTTCTGTATTCGAAATCTTTCTGTAGTTGGCCAGATCTCTAATCATACTAACAAAACCTTGCTGGTCAACTTGTCTTTTGAAGTCATCCGAAGCTAAAGTGTATACAGAGTCTGGTTGTTTGGAATTGATGAAATATTCTATTCGGTTATATACCGTTCTATTTCTGCGCTCGACAGGAGATTGAGCAAAGACAAATGAACTTAATAGTATAAGGTTGCAGACTAATAGTAGTGCTTTTCGTTTCATGCTGCAAAATTAACAAACAATCGGCTATAAGCCAATTGTTTGTTTTAATCTTGCATATCCTGATTTACTGATATTTACTTTGTCACCACTGATTAAAATACCTTTGTAGCTTTCTTTTTCCATCGGTTCTATCTTAGCCAACTGATCTACTTTGATGATAAAAGAACGGTGTACGCGTACAAATTGTTTTGGATCAAGTTGTTTTTCGAAAGAAGACATTGTTTTGTTTTTCAAGAACATACCATCTTTTGTGTGAATCTTTACATAATCATCATAAGCTTCTAAAAAGATGATTTGTTGTACGGGGATCAACTTGATTTGCGTGCCATTTTTCACTACGATTCGCTCTAATGTTTCTTCATCCAAATCCTCTTTTAAAGCTTTTACTCCTTGTTGTTTTTGTTTCGTAGCATGTAAAGATCTGAATTTTGCTATGGCTTGTTCAAAACGATCTTCCGATATAGGCTTAAGCAAGTAATCCACAGCATTTTTCTCAAATGCCTTCAGCGCATACTCTTCAAAAGCCGTAGTGAAAATAATATGAGGCAATTCATCTAAAATTTCCAACATTTCGAAACCTGTCAATTTTGGCATTTGTATATCCAAAAAGACGATATCTGGTTTAAATTGTTGGATAGCTTTGGCACCTTGAAAACCGTCACCGCATTCGGCTACGATTTCAAAATCATTTTCCTTTTGAAGATATTCATGTATAATCATCCGAGCCAAAGGCTCATCGTCTATAATTATTGCTTTAATCATGTTGAGGTATTTTTATGATGGCTGTGAATTGATTTTCTGTTTTTCGGATCTGTAATAAGTCTGTACGGCTATAAATTAAAAACAATCTTCGCTGAATACTTGAAAGCCCAAATCCTGTACCTTTTTTGTTATAGAACTGATCTGTATCGTATGGATTTGTAATTTCAATCGTCAGCATATTGTGTTCCATGCTGATGTGCGTATTGATATCCACGTCGCCAATAATATTGTATAACCCGTGTTTTATAGCGTTTTCCATAAGCGGTTGGATAATCATACACGGAACTTTTGCGTGCAAAAGTTCGTTATCGTATTCAAAATGTGTCTTTAACCGATGACCAAATCTAACTTTTTCAATCTCTAAATACAATTCCAAATGTTTGATTTCATCTGCCAGCGGAATCAATTGTTTATCATCCTTACGCATCGTCCCTCTTAAAAAATCAGAGAGCTGGAAAGTCATTTTCTTAGCCAAATCAGGTTTTACACCTATCAGCGCTATAATGGAATTTAAGCTATTGAAGAGAAAGTGAGGTTGAAGTTGTTGTCTAAGGTTATATAATTCTGCATCACGTACCAATCGCTCGGATTCCAATTTTCTGCGGTCGTTTTCTAAGGCTTCTTCTTGCACATTCCAAAAAATATTGATAATCATGATACAAGACAAAACCAAAAAATTGATAATAAACTTGTAGGGTAATTTGTGATAGTAATGGACTAAAGATGGGCTATCAAAGAACTGGTAGATACAAAAGATGGAAATTACCAAGCTCATAATGGTCAATGCAAAGCAGAACCCGATAATTTTGAGGTACTGCTTTTTGCTTGGATTATAGAATTTCATCGAACTAAATATCAAATAACAACATAAAGCCATTGCTATTGCACTGATAAGTGGTTCTATATAGGATACCTTTAATGGTTTAAATTCCCACCACAATAGAAAATAAGATACAGCAAAGTATAAAACAAAAATAATCCATACACTGAAATGGACTAAAGCTGTTTTAGAGTTTATTTTGAAGAGCGAAAACATTTTCCTTAGCTATTTTTTATTGTTACGGTGCCAAATAAAGATGTTCCGGTCAAGTATAATTTCTTCGAATCATCGTATGGATGATTAATCATTATGCGGCGATCATCTACATCTCCGAAGATAGAAGAAACAGAAGGAGTCACCACCCAATGAGGAGGTACAATGATTTTTATGCTACCAAATAATTGAAATGAATCAATGACTACAGGCTGAGTAATGTCCGCTTGTAAAAGATTGATCACCGATGAGCCAAATATATTTGTGATAGTACCACCTAAAAAGTTTTTAGACAAAATGATTTTTTTCGAGTTACCAAAGATAGCATCGATTTTCAAATAATTTTCAGCATACTGGAACTGCTCTTGCGTTCCAGTATACCCAGCATTTGCATGCGACGAATTTCTATTGTTTTCTTCTGTGCCATCTGTCAAATCCACGACTCTGCGATCCCAGTCAAATTCGTCTGTTGGGTGCGGAGGATTGGTATTTTCTGGTGGAGTAGGGATAGTAGGTACTTTTCTATTTCTATTGATTATATATATACCAATCACAATGGCAATAGCTGGAAAAAGCACTTGAAATGGATTGAAATCATGAAAAATCTTGCGAAGTAAAAATATACCACCAATAGTCAGTAATACCAGTGCTGATTTTTTCTCAAATTTTGAATTAATACCGATGACAAGGCCGATTATAATCAAAATCATTGGAAAGCTAAATAACCAATCAGGAAATAAGAATCCTAAATCCAAGTTATTTAGAAGCAAGAATACACCGAAAAGTATTATAATAGCACCTACAGTAGTAGAAGACTTATTATTGCTCGGTGGCATTTGCGGGTTTTGATTTGTATGCGTTGACTTTTCCATTACTCTTTATTTTATAGCTCAAAAGTAAACACCTAATGTCATTGAACGTACTAGAATTAGGTATTTATGGTAGCTTCATCGGTAAAGTATCTGATTTCATCGGTAAAAATACATTCTAAAAAATGATTTCAAATCTTTATTAATAAAAAATAATTATTTTTTGCAAAAAATTTGGTTCTTTCATAAGATATATTATATATTTATGACATTAAAATATAGGATTTAAACTTAAATACTTACTAGACTAATGGGAGATTTTGAAAACAAAGAACGTGAAGAAGTATTTTCAAAAAAGGTGAGAGCTGGAAAACGTACTTATTTTTTTGATGTAAAAGCAACACGATCGAATGATTATTATGTGACTATTACAGAGAGCAAAAAGCGTTTTGAAGATGGTCAGTTTATCAAACATAAAATTTTCTTATACAAAGAAGATTTTGAAAAGTTCGCAGAGGGATTGACAGAAGTGGTGGAATACATCAAATCAAACCAAGAAGTCGTAGAAAAAAGATACGAACCAAGTCAAGAGGATTCTGCTTATGAAAATAGCGGTGAGTTTGTAGCAAAAGATAATTTTTCTTTCTAATACAAAAACCTAATCAAGATATTCGAGCCACTTCATGAAGTGGCTTTTTTGATTTTAAAGTTGTTACAATAATTGTGTGCCAATTATACTCTTAACCTTTATTTTCGTACCTACTATAGATGATATTATATGACAAAACGTTGGACTAATTTAGCAGTAATTGGACTGTTGTTTATCGGATCGCAGTCAATTGCTCAGCAGAGATTAAGCTTTGATGAAGCTTGGGGTAGAGTAAATACTGTTACTAAGCCAATTAATGGTTATTCAGGATGGGCTGATAATGACCATTTTTTAGAATACAATAGAGAAGAAAATCGTACTTACAAAGTACATGTGAAGACTGGATATAGAGAAATTTATGTTCCCACCGAGATTAAAAGCACCAAAGTTTTTTCTCGTGATAATGATCTTTACATTCAATTTGTGAATGGTCAAGAGAAGAAACTGACAAATTCTCCAGAGGTACCAGAGCAAAATCCAACCTTGTCTCCTGATGGAAAATATGTGGCTTTCACGCGTCAGAGTAATTTATTCAGTGTGGCAGTAGAGAATGAGAAGGAGACACAATACACTACGGACGGTACGGATGTTATATACAACGGTTGGTCTTCATGGGTATATTATGAAGAAATCTTAGGACGACCAACCAATTATAGAGCTTTTTGGTGGTCTCCGGACAGCAAGCAAATTGCTTTTATGCGTTTTGACGACACGAAAGTTCCCATGTTTCCAATTTATGGTTCTAAAGGACAAAATGGTTATTTAGAGCAAACGCGCTATCCAAAAGCAGGACAGAGTAATCCGGAAGTGAAGGTGGGTTTTGTGAAAGTAGAAGATAAGAATATTGTTTGGGCTGATTTCAATGAGAAGGATGACCAATATTTTGGAGAGCCGTATTGGAGTTATGATAGCAAAACTATCATGGTGCAATGGATGAATCGCGACCAGACTAATTTGAAATTTTACAATGTCAATCCTTTGTCTGGTGCAAAAAAGGAGATTTACAACGAAGAACAGCCTTCCTGGATTAATCTAGATCACGATGAGCGAATTACATACTTAGCAGATAATAAACATTACATTCTGAAATCTGACAAGACAGGTTGGGCGCATTATTACTTGTACACGTTGGATGGAAAGTTAGTGAACCCTTTAACTTCTGGCGAGTGGCAAGTGACAAAACTGCAATTGGTAGATGAAAAATCTAAAGTAGTTTATTTCACTGCGCGCAAGGAAAATTCGGCTACCTCGGATTTATACCGTGTAGATTATTCTGGTAAGAATTTGAAAAGATTGACATTTGGTGATTATACCCACCAAGTTTCTGTCTCGCCGAATGGTAATTACTTTATAACGACCTATTCTAATGTAAGCACACCTTCAAAAGTTTCTTTAGTAGATAACAAAGGTAAAGTGTTGAAAGAATTGGCTGATGCTAAGTCTGCTGATTTTGAGAAATATAAAATAGGTAAAACAGACTATTTTACTATTAAATCGGATGATGGAAAATTTGATCTGCCTGTTATTATTACTTATCCTGTAGATTTTGATGAAAGTAAATCTTACCCTGTAATTATGAGTATTTATGGTGGGCCAGATGCAGGGACGGTAAGAAATACATGGAAAAATACCTCATCAGGTGCTTATGGAGGCATGTCGCAGCACTGGGCGAATGAAGGGATAATTCAAATTGAATGTGACCATCGAGCTTCAGGTCATTTTGGAAAACAAGGTGTCGCGTGGATGCATCGTAATTTGGGTAATTGGGAATTAGTAGATTACATTACTGTAGCGAAATGGTTAAAAGCTAAGTCTTGGGTTAAAAAAGATAAATTGTTGATCACAGGACATAGTTATGGTGGTTATATGACTTGTTTGGCATTGACCAAAGGTTCTGATTATTTCGATTATGGAATTGCTGGTGCTCCCGTGACAAGCTGGGATTTGTATGATACCCATTATACAGAACGTTGGATGGATACGCCACAAGATAACCCTGATGGTTATAAAAATGGTTCCATACTTACTTATGTAGATAAATACAAAGGAGGCTTGCGTATTTTACATGGCGATATGGATGATAATGTGCACATGCAAAATACTATTCAATTGGTAGACGCGTTGACAGATCGAGACAAGCATTTCGAATTGATGATTTATCCAGGAAGTAGACATGGATGGAACCGTTCAAAATTAAAGTACGACTTTAAAGAACGCGTTCGTTTCTATTATCAAAATTTATTAGAACGTCCTGTTCCAAAAGAGTTTAACTAAGGTTTATACCAGAAAGGCTTCGTGATTACGAAGCCTTTCTGTTTTCTTCAATAATAATGTTGGCAATTAATAGAATTGTGGATAATAAACTCTACAATCTAAAATATTTTCGTTGATGTAATGCAAAAAATATATCATCTTTGCAGTATTATTAATCAACATGTTAGAATTTTTAAAAGAAAGTACTTTTCGTGCTAATGATGTGTTTTTTCGCGCGTTGAATATTTTGAAGAAACACTATATATCTGTTGCGGGGTTGTGTTTTTTGTTGTTTGTCACTAACAATTTATCTACTTATTTGGCACTCTATCTGAGCGATTTGACAGGTAGTGGCATTAGGTTCGTATTATTGTTGGTGTTTGTGACATTGTTTTTTGGTCTTCAACTTGTTTTAATAAAAAGAGCTATCCTCTTAGCTAATAATATCGAGAAGACTGCATTGAGAAATTACATTCCTTCGACTAAGCAGTTTATCCATTTTATTTTAGGGTTGCTAAGTTATTCCTTTATCACTGGAGTGGTGTACTTGTTGTGCTCTATTGTATGTATGCCTTTGTTGTATATGGGAATCGATATGGATACGATCTCTTACGAGATAAATCCTTTATTGACAGGGATAATCATGATGTTTGTGCTTATTCGTATTTCATTTTTCCCGTTTTTTATTTTAGAAAATAATTTCAGTTTTGTCCGTTCAATCAAATTAAGTATAGCTTTTACGCGAGGAAATACCACCAATTTACTTATCTTGATGGCTTTATTAGCATCTACATATCTTGGACAGATGGTTTTCGAATATATGGACTATAGTATTTTTGCGAAAATAATGAGTGCTGTCAATACATTCGTTATTATCCCATCAGTGAGTTTAGTGTTGGCGGTGGCGTATGTAGGCATGATAAAAGAATATAAAGGAAGTTACGATCCTGAATTATTGAAAAATATAATATAAAAGAATAAGGGGAAGTTTTGGAGAAAAAGAATATTGCCATATTAGGTTCGACAGGAAGTATTGGTACGCAGGCTTTAGATGTTGCGAGAGAATTCCCTGATAAATTTGAAATATCTGTACTTACAGCAAGCAATAATGCAGATACATTGATTCAACAAGCTTTGGAATTTAATCCTAAAATTGTTATTATCGTTTCGGAAGTCGCTTATAAAAAAGTAAAAGATGCGCTAGCGCATACCTCGATCAAAGTGCTATCTGGAGAAGAGGCATTGGTTGAAGCTGTACAGCTTGAAGAGATTGATGTGGTTTTAAATGCTATTGTAGGTTCCGCGGGTTTGCGTCCTACAGTGAAGGCCATTACTTGTGGAAAAGATATTGCGTTAGCTAATAAAGAAACATTGGTGGTGAGTGGTGAACTCATTATGAGGCTAGTGAAGCAACACAATGTTAAGATGTTGCCTATAGATTCAGAGCATTCGGCTATTTTCCAATGTTTAGTAGGTGAGCCTAGCCCTATTGAAAAGATTTATCTTACAGCATCAGGAGGCCCGTTTAGAGGTTGGTCAAGAGAACAATTAGCGAATGTTAGAAAAGCACAAGCTTTAAAACATCCAAATTGGTCTATGGGTGCCAAAATCACAATTGATTCGGCTTCTTTAATGAATAAAGGACTTGAAGTGATAGAGGCTAAATGGTTGTTTGACTTGGATATAAATCAAATTGATGTGATTGTGCATCCACAATCTATTGTACATTCTATAGTACAGTTTGAAGATGGGTCAATGAAAGCCCAGATGGGACTGCCAGATATGAAACTGCCTATTCAATATGCTTTGACTTACCCGCAACGCTATAAAAATACGTTCAAACGTTTTGATTTCATGGATTATGGAAATCTCACTTTTGAAAAGCCAGATTTAAATACATTTAGAAATCTTCAGTTGGCCTTTGATGCATTAGCGGAAGGAGGAAACCGTTGCTGTGTGCTGAATGCTGCTAATGAAACAGCTGTTGCAGCATTTCTAGAAGATAAAGTGTCATTTTTGGGAATGTCCAACATTCTAGAGGAGACATTATGTCATATAAAAAATACAAACAACTTAAGTTTGGATGATTATATTGCATATGACATGGAAAGTAGGATAGTGGCACGAGATTTAATCAACAAATTAAAACAATAAATTAGAAAGAGTTAAATGGGAACATTGGTAATGGTAGGTCAGGTTATTCTGGCTTTATCTATTTTGATTATATTACATGAATTAGGACACTTCTTAGCCGCGAGAGCTTTCGGGATTAAGGTCGAGAAGTTTTATTTATTTTTTGATGCTTGGGGCGTAAAATTATTCAAATTCAAATATAAAGATTGCGAATACGGTATTGGTTGGTTGCCATTGGGCGGTTATGTTAAAATCGCGGGTATGGTGGACGAATCGATGGATACGGAGCAATTAAAAGAAGAACCGAAACCTTGGGAATTTCGTTCGAAACCAGCTTGGCAGCGTCTTATAGTGATGTTGGGTGGTATTATCGTGAACGTGATTGTAGGTATTTTAGTATTCTGGATGTTGGTGTTCAAATATGGCGATTCAGACTTTGATAATACCAAACTTTGGGGTGTTAAACCTGGTATTATTGGTGAAAAGATTGGATTAAAAGAAGGAGATAAAATTCTTTCTGTGAACGGTAATCCTGCCAATTTATTTATGAAGGATTTAATGACTTCTGAAGTGTTAATGGGAGATGCGGTATTGAAAGTAGAACGCCAAGGTCAAACTGTAGATATTACCTTGCCTTCAACGATGTTGAATGATGTAGCTGATCATAAGAAAAATGAGTTTGTAACACCGATTTTCAAAATGTTGCCTGTTGACACGGTTGCGGAAGATACGCGTGCTGAGAAAATGGGGCTTAAGAAAGGGGATAGTATCATAGCCATTAATGGTGTGACGGTAGAACGTCTGGATGAATTTCAAAATGAGGTTGCTAAAAATAAAGGAAAAGAAATCAAATTGGATATTATTAGAGGAACGGATTCACTACAATTGATAGCTGCTGCTGATACGTCTAGCAAATTAGGTTTCTCGAACTTACCTGTTGTTATGCGCGAGTATTCTTTCTCTGAGTCATTACCATTGGGTGTTTCAAAAGCATTTTCAGTAATCACAGATAATATCAAAGGTTTTGGAAAGATCTTCAAAGGAGAAGTAAGAGCGGATAAAGCACTTTCTGGACCAGTAGGTATTGCAAAAATGTTTGGTGATGAAGTGGATTGGACACGTTTTTGGAACCTAGTAGGTATGCTTTCTATGGCATTAGCCTTTATGAATCTATTGCCAATTCCAGCGTTGGATGGCGGTCACGTGGTGTTCTTATTGGTAGAAATGATTCAAGGAAAACCTTTGAGCGATAAGTTTTTGGAAACAGCTCAAATGATTGGATTCTTTATCCTAATCGCATTAATGCTATTTACTTTCGGCAATGATATCATTAAATGGTAATATCCATTATAATATACAATCCAGAAAGAGGCTGTCTCAAAATGGACAGTCTCTTTTTTTGATTTCAACGCTTCATAATTTGGTTTAATCGATTGATTTTCATATATTTATAGTATAATCAACGTGTTTTTATGGCCAAAAGAGTACC
>PJUJ01000239.1_pt1 | contig 36729 bp, 27 predicted proteins | sample 1512321 | NCBI WGS metagenome assembly PJUJ01 (sample SAMN08177669, study PRJNA422409) | Feces metagenome, whole genome shotgun sequencing project. | isolation source: Chicken feces enriched on filter paper: beechwood xylan treatment | host: Gallus gallus | place: USA: Madison | collected 2015-01-15 | reverse complement strand
GACTAAAATCACGAACCTAGTACAACTAGGCGCGAATAAGTATAAGGCGTATGAATGGGCTAACACAAGGAAAAGTTACTGGCACATAGCTAACAGCTGGATACTGTCAACAACCCTTTCCAAGGATTATCTTAAACAGCTGGGATACCCATCTTTACTGGCAGAATACAAGCGAGTTCGTGTTACAACTTAGGGAAGCGCCGTATACCGAACGGTACGTACGGTGCTGTGGAAGGTCGGAACGGGAATTAATCCCGTTCCTCCTATCCGATTATATTTAATTTGCTATTAAGCTTTTTTACCTACTTTATGACCCCAAGTCGCAAAATACAAGATGTATAAATATGCAGGAACCATAGCTAATAAGAAGGCATATTGAAAGTTCATTCCTACAGTATCTTTTAAGAAACCATAAACTAAAGGCCATACGGCGCCTCCGGCAATACCCATAATCATTATAGCAGAACCTGTTTTTGTAAATTTACCTAAACCTTTGATGCCCAGGGGAAAAATAGCAGGCCATAATAATGCATTCGCAATACCCAACATGGCTAATGATATGTAGGATGTTAATCCTGATGTAAATACCGAAGTTACAGTAAGAGCGATACCTACAAATGTACATATACGTAAAGCGTATTGCTGGGTTACATATTTAGGGATGGCGATAATTCCTATAAAATAGCCTACCAACATGCAAGACAATGTAAATGCAGTACCATATTTTACAAAGAATTCAGGTAAACTTAATTGATGACCATATGTACCAATAATATCTCCTGCCATTACTTCCACAGCTACCGTAAAGAAAATAGCTAATGAGCCTAAAAATAAATGAGGAAAATTAAAAACACTTGTTTTCTTATCATTTCCTTGAGCTGCTAATGAGTCTTCATCTTCTTGGTCAACATCTACAGGAGGCATTTTGGCTAATTTGATTACTAAACCAAACAGACAAACTACTACAGCCAAAATAATATACAGAGTATCTACTCTACTCAATAGCGAGTTCATTAGAGCATCGTGCTCTGGACCTGGAGGAAGACTTTGTAATTTCTCTGATATTTCAGCCGAACCTTTTAATAAGATACCTCCTAGAATAAATGGCACAATAATGCCCGCACTTTTGTTGAAAACGCCCGCTATGGCAATACGTTGTGCCGCGCTATCGATGGGGCCTATAATACTCAAATATGGGTTAACAGCTGTTTGCATTAAGGCCATTGCAGAACCTTGAACAAATATCCCCAATAAAAATAAGTTATAACTGCCTTGGTGGGCTGCAGGGATAAAAATTAAAGATCCAACTCCTAATAATATTAAACTCAAAATTAAGCCATTTTCAAAGCCAGTTTTCTTAATGATCCATGAACTTGGTAAGGCTAAAAAGAAATAGGCAATATAGGAAGCGAATAAAACAAAGAAAGCTTGTAAATCTGAATCCAGACTGAAAGCTAATTTAACAAAGGGAATTAATGCACCATTTGCCCACGTAAAGAATCCAAGAATAAAAAATAAAAGACAACAAATTGCCATCGGTAGAAAGGCTGTCTTTTGTGGCGCATTTGGTAAAGCGCTAGACTGTGATGTTGAAGACATACTAAAATTTAATATTTTTAATTAATATTTCGCAGGAACAATTTATGATATAATGTTTATTTCACGGTTTAAAATAGTCTAGTTCCTATTACAAGACTAACAAAATAAAATGGATTTTAGAAAAAAAATAATTCAGTCAAACGTTTGTTCTTTTTAAGAATTATAATAAAAGAGAGACTTCGTTGGGCGAAGTCTCTCTAAAAACCTAAACCGTATCATATTACCAAATGAATGGTACTTTAAAAGGATAACAATGATTTGGTAAAAAAAGTTTTAAGTTTTTTTATTTTTTTAGCCAAATGTGATGAATGTGAATTAATCTTGATCCTTCGATACTATTTTTTGTAGATGGAATCTATAATTTTTTCCAAAAAATATTAATTAAAAAGTCCAAGCTAAAAAAGCTTGGACTTTTTAATCTGAAAAACTCACGTTTTTATTTCTTTACAATAGCAACTGTTAATCTGGAGATGGAAATCAATCTTTTCTTATCATCATGGATTTTTATGTCCCATACGTGTGTACTTCTTCCAATATGAATAGGTGTACATTTGGCTTCTACAGTACTTCCCAATTTCCCCGGTCTAAGGTGATTGGCATTAATTTCTAAACCTACTGCATTATGTGTGTCGGTGTTGATAATCAAAGCGGAGGCAACGCTTCCTACTGATTCTGCAAGTACGACCGATGCTCCACCGTGCAAAATTCCGTATGGCTGTAGCACTTTATCCGTTACAGGCATGGTTGCTGCTAAGGAATCCTCACTAATAGAAGAGGCTTTTATGTCTAAAAAGCCCGTCATATTCCTCTCAAACAAAACATTTATTTCTTCTAATGTATATTCCCTATTCCAAATCATGCTTAATTGTTTAAATATTTTTGGAGCAAAATAAATTTATGGTGATTTAAATGTCCTGCGATCACATAAATAAAGGCAAGTACACTGATTAATCTATCCGAAGCCATACCTTTTCTACTTAATTCCGTTTCATTAAATGTCTTGAACAGAGCTATGTTTGATTTTCTGAGGTGGATAAATTCTTCAATGATACTGCTCATTTCGCGCTCATTATGTCTGCCGAAAGCGACAAATTCATCTTGTTCAAATGAGGCTAATGCGGTCATGTCATTGCGCGCGAATCGCAACGCACGATAGGACATCACGCGTTCGGTGTCTATGATATGACATAGGATTTCTTTAACAGTCCATTTGCCTTCCGCATAGCTGTATAATTCTTTTTCTTTAGGGATATCTTGGATGAATAGTGGAAAGGATTCGAGTTGAGCTTCGAGTTCATCCATCACATTTCCTTGCACATTTTCAATATAATCTTCGTAGATAGCTGGGTAATCTTCAGACTTGAGTAGGTTCATAATTTAAATTACTTTTTAGTACTATTCTAAATGTAGTGCCTTTTCCTACTTCGGATTCTTTGACAAAAATCTGGCCTTTGTGATATCTGACCATCCTTTTGGTCAGACTAAGGCCAAGTCCCCATCCACGTTGCCTAGTAGTAAATCCTGGTTGGAAAACGGCTTCAAAATTGGATTTTGGTATTCCTTTACCGGTATCACTAATGTCTATAAAAATTTCTTCTTTCGCAATATTTTCTTTAATAACTATGGTAATAGTTCCTTCAGTATCAATTGCATTGACAGCATTTTTAAGTAAGTTCTCGATAATCCAATCGAATAAAGGAACATTAAGCATCGCTTCGACGTGCGTTTCACCCACTATTTGAAAGGATATTTTTTCACTAGTTCGAATTTTGAAGTACTGCACGAAGTTATTTATGACTTCATATACATTATAGTTTGTCAACGCAGGTTTTGATCCAATTTTTGAAAAACGATCAGCGACAATTTCCAAGCGTGTAACATCACGTTCCATTTCGTTGACCACTTGGTCATCTTCAGCGTCAAATTTAATTTTAATTAGCTCAATCCATCCCATCAGAGAAGATATTGGGGTGCCCAATTGGTGAGCAGCTTCTTTTGCCATACCTACCCAAACTAAGTTTTGTTCCGAACGTTTGATGGAATTAAACACATAGTAGGCTATGACAAGAAAAATTGCAATTAGCGAAAGTTGAATGAATGGAAATATTTTCAAATTGCGTAAGGCTTTAGAATCGTGATAGTAAACCGACCATTTCTCGCCATTTTCTAAATTCAGCAAAATAGGTTTATGTGCACTTTTCATACGAATTAATTCCCTTTGAAAGTAGCTCGGATCGTATTCTAAATTCGTTTTTGTAGAATCTTCTATCTTAATATTGGTTTTTGTGGAATCTAAATCACGCCAAAAGATTATGTTGTCTTTTTCATCGGTAATAATAGCAGGTAAAGTGAGACTATCACGTACAGCATATACAAAACTGATGAATTCATCGTCCACATCAGGCATGGTCATAATACTTCTGGTACTCATAGCCCACACCTCCGCTTTTGTTCGCTCGGATTGGGATAAGCTCTTTACTAAATAGTTACTATATACTAGAGACGCTATGCCAATGGTGGCAGCAATTATAATAAGGACTACTTTCCAAGCTTGTTTGGTATTGTACTGATATGGATTCATTCGCGATAAAAACTATTACAAAATAAGGATTTTCTTCAATATTTGATCTTTATTTGACGAGGTAGGGATGTTCTAATTCATTTATTAAATGAGAAATAAGTAATTTTGCATCATGAGTTCACAACAGAAAGTAAGAGTGCGTTTCGCACCAAGTCCTACGGGAGGATTGCATTTGGGCGGTGTAAGAACAGCCTTGTTCAATTATTTATTTACTAGACATCATCAAGGTGAATTTATTTTAAGAATAGAAGATACAGACCAAACGCGTTTTGTGCCAGGTGCTGAAGAATATATCAATGAATGTCTTGCTTGGTGCGGTATTTCTCCAGATGAAAGTCCAGAGAATCCAGGCGCTTTTGGCCCTTATCGTCAGAGTGAGCGTAAACCTTCTTACCGTCAGTATGCTGAACAATTAGTAGCTGCTGGATATGCTTATTACGCATTTGATACGGCCGAAGAATTGGACGAACAACGAAAAATACAACCAAACTTTAGATATTCGCATGAAAATAGATTGAGTTTGCGCAATTCGTTAAGTCTTTCAGCAGAGGAAACGAAAGCTTTATTAGACGCAGGAGCTCCTCATACTATTCGTATTAAAATGCCCGAAGATGAAGTTGTGTCTTTTGACGATATGATTCGTGGTCGTGTTTCTTTCGAAACAAAATTGATTGATGATAAGGTTTTATTGAAAGCTGATGGCATGCCGACATATCACTTAGCAGTGGTTGTGGATGATAAAGCCATGGAAATTTCGCACGTGTTCCGTGGTGAAGAGTGGTTGCCTTCTGCGCCTGTACATTTGTTGCTGTGGGAATATTTAGGATGGAAAGAGCAAATGCCACAATGGGCACATTTGCCATTGATCCTAAAACCTGATGGAAATGGTAAGTTAAGCAAGCGTGATGGAGATCGTTTGGGTTTCCCTGTTTATGCGATGAATTGGACAGATCCTAAATCGGGTGATTTGACTAAAGGTTTCCGTGAACTTGGATTCTTGCCAGAAGCATTTATAAATATGCTAGGTGTGTTGGGTTGGAATGATGGTACGGATCAAGAATTGTTTTCTATTGAAGAATTAATAGAAAAATTCTCTGTAGAGCGTATTAGCAAAAGTGGTGCTAAATTTGATTTTGAGAAAGCAAAGTGGTTCAACCATGAGTGGATCAAGAAAACGGATAACGCAGAGCTTTTTCCACAAATCAAAGAAGTTTTAGCACAAAATAATATTTCTGATCTTGATGAAGCTTATTTAAATACCGTGCTATCAGCAGTGAAAGAACGTTTAACGTATGTTTCTGATTTTTGGGGACAAGCATCGTTCTTTTTCCAAGAGCCCGCACAGTATGATGTAGATGCGGTAAAACCAAAATGGAATACAGATAAAACAGCTTTCTTCGAAAATATCATTACTGAATTTGAGCAGCAAAATGATTGGACTGCTGGCACTTTAGAGCCTTTCTTTAAAGGAAAAGTCGCTGAGTCGGGAATGAAAATCGGAGAACTGATGATGCCTTATCGTATCATGTTAGTAGGAGGAAAGTTTGGTCCGGATGTGTTCTTAATTACGGAGCTATTAGGTAAAGAACAAGTTATTTCTAGAGTAAAGAAAGCTTTGGAATTATTCAACTAGAAAGAAGATAAATACACAAACGGGACAAAAACTAAGATTTATGTCCCGTTTCTTTGATTTTTCAGACATTAAAAAAGGCTTTGCAATTCTATTGCAAAGCCTTTTTTAGTATAATATATTCTTAATTATCTTACAGGTGTAAATACCCAGTTGTCATCGAATTTCAATGATCCGTTAGCACCAGTTACTAGGTAACCTTTACCTCCGATAGAGTACGATACAGCTGCATCTCTAGCATTTTGAGGAAGAGATTGGTGTTTGCTTTCCCATTTTTTAGCAGCAGGATCATATTTCCATACTGTATTCAAAGAAGCATTTTTCTTACCACCTACTACATAACCGTAGTTTCCGATTACGAATGTAGAAGCGCCGCGACGTGTTAAATCATATGTATTATCTGTATCTTTCAATGGAGTTTCTTCTGTCCACTTAGAACCGTCAAAAGAATAGAAATCTTCTGGATATTGGTTGTTATCAAAACCACCACCTACGTATGCTTTGTTTCCAATTACGAAAGCAAATGCATCCACGCGTTTTTGTTTGAATTCTGAACCAATAGCTTCCCATTTGTCTGTTGCAGGATCATATTTCCAGAAATCTTTCAACGTTTTTTGAGTTTTAGTTGCACCTAGACCGATATATGCATTGTTACCTAAAGTAAACGCTACTGCACCATAACGAGCTTCAGCAGTTTCAGGTAATGAAGCGATTTGTGTCCAAGTGTTAGTCGAAGGATTGTATTTATAGAAGTCTTTTAATACGTCAGTACCATCATAACCTAAACCAACGTATCCATTTTGACCAATAGAAAAACCCACTGCACCGTTACGAGCGACTCCAGGAAAGTCTGCCAAACGTTTCCATACGTTATTTTCAAAAGACCAAGCGTCTTTTGTTCTTTCGTTTGTTGTAAGAATACCTGTAGCGATGAAACCTTTATTATCAATTTGGAATGACGCAGCAGCACTTCTTGGATCGCCATCAAAAGCTGATGATCTCACCCATTCTGTAGGACCATTATCCGTTGTGCTATCGTCGTCGTCGTCTTTTTTACAAGAATTAAATGCTGAAAGTGTAAAAGCACAGGCTAAAACAATACATAGCCAATTTTTCTTATTCATAAATTATTTAAATTTAGTATATACAATATTTAATTTGATCTTAGGCTTTCCGTTTTCATTCGCAATTTTAGCAGAATTAACTGTGCTAAAAAGACTTGATGAAGCTGTAGATATTAATAAATCTGTGTCAATATATCGATTTGAATTAATATTCTTAATATAATCAATTAAGTTAAAAACATATTTTCCATTCTCACCTACATCATTGCCTTCTACGTAAGTAGCTTCTTGAATAGTTGTAGAAAATGGGGTAGGAACAAAATTTACAGGTAAGCCATTTTTATTGGAAACCATCAGCATAAGACTCTTTGGAGCGGGAGAAGCACCTTGTCCCAGCGATTCTGTTTCAATAACTAATTCGGCTTTGTTGATGCTGATGTTTTCGTTATTCATGAATTCGCGAAGTGACGGCATTTTTATTTTCGTTACCAAACCCGTACCAGATTGGATATATGCTTTTTTATCTGTTTGTTGGAAAGACAATTCTCTATTCGTAGCATTCAAAGCTGCGAATGGAGTCCCACTTCTGTCGTATTCAATATTGTTGTATTGATAAGAAGGCGAATAATTCGTTAAGATTTTTTTACCTGTTACTTTAAAACCATCTGATCCAATATACGAATAGTTGATGTGAACATTGACAGTATCATTAAGGCCTATGATTCCTGTATTGTTATCAGCAGGTACTATTGCAATACCTTTTAAGTAAGCGTGAAAAGCTTCAACATTATTGACATTGTAATCATTCGTATTGATCTTGTCAAAAATATCCTTACCAAAACTGTCGTTTAATCGAATACTAATAGTATCAATTGAATTGACATAAGGTCTAAACTGTACTGAACCAAGTGCTGTATTTTCGTAAGTGAATTTTTGATTGCTAAAAATTGTTGGGCCTGTGACATACGCCGGTGCATTGTAGCTATCAATGGATGACAAAATATTGGTTGTAACAATCTCTTGTGTTACTTTATGCACAGCAAGGGATTGAACCTGAGTAGTATCGCCATAATAATATCTTGTAGCATTAGGTTTCAATACAACATTTACCGAATCGTATACAGCTCCTTCAGGAATATTATCTGTATAAGAGTCCATCATCAATCGTAAGTACGAAGTAGACTTTACACTACCTAAGTCGCTGGATTGAACCTTTCCCACCAATACATTTGATGTAGCTGAGGCAGGTAAATAATTCAATTGATATGAGGATGTATTTACGGTAAATGAGTCAATGAAAGTGACTGCAATGTCTTCATCAATTTCGTCTAAAGAAATGCTCATATCCTTATTACAGCTCGTAATAAGGGCCAATGCAGTTACAACAGACAGAAAGTGTAAATATTTAAAACGTAAAAATTGACTCATATTTATTAGTTGACATGCAAATGTAAGTAATACCTACTGTTAAATGTGTTATAATATGTTAAATATCTACCGTCTGTAGATATGAGGTGCAAATCTAATAATTTATTTTGTTTTACATATGTCGAACAAATATAAAATGCACCTTTAACACACGTGAAAATTAGATGTTTTGCTACATTTCAGGTTGAGGATTTCTTCAAAGCCTTGATAATGCTATTAAATAATATTTTATTAACTTCATTTTATGAAAGCATTGATAATAGTTGATGTTCAAAACGATTTCTTGCCAGGTGGCGCATTAGAAGTTGCACAGGGCGATGAAGTAATTGAGCTAATAAATAGGATTCTACCAAAATACGAAATCGTGGTTGCTACGCAAGATTGGCATCCCTTAAACCACAAAAGTTTTGCTTCGTCACATGTAGAAAATAATGTTTTTGATGTAATAGAATGGAATGGCTATCAACAGACGCTATGGCCAAATCACTGTGTGCAAGGAACTCCTGGAGCTGAATTTTCAAGTCTGCTGGATACAAATAGGATACAGGCTATTTTCCGAAAGGGAATGGATAAAAAAGTAGATAGCTATAGCGGATTTTATGATAATCTCAAAAGTCATAGCACTGGGCTTGATGGTTTTTTGAAGTCCAAAAATGTAGACGAAGTACATATCTGTGGTTTAGCAGCCGATTTTTGTGTTTATTTTACGGCAATGGATGCATTAGAATTAGGGTACAAATCAGTCATCATTTCCAAAGGAACAAAAGCTATAGATAAAGATGCTTACATGAAAAAGAAAGAACTTTTCTTACAAAAAGGCGGTCTGTTTATTTAAAAAGATTAGTAGAACCGAATTTTCTAAGGTTATACGTGAAGGATAGTAAGAAATATCTGTTTAACGTATTCGAGGTTACGTCCGAGATATTATTTTCGGTTACTCTTCTGCTTACATTTTGTGCTTTGTTTAGTAAATCATATCCTTTTAAGGTGATTTCACCATTGCTTTTCTTGAAAAGCTTTTTACCAATAGAGGCATTCCAAATATAAGTCTCAATATTTGGATAGTTCATTATTCCTCCATTTTTTAACCATGTTAAGTTCGAAGTAAATACGATGTCTTTTAGAGGCTCAAGGGTCAGGTTGCTGTTCAATCTGTGGTTTACAACATGATATCGTGCAGTTCTTGTCATTATATTGGACGTTTCTCGTCCATCAATATTGTACGATAAACCGATGATGTATTTTTTTGAAAATTTGGAATTGATACCCACACTTTGACCGTATCCAAAAGTTTTATTTTTAATTGGAGACTCATTGATTTGTGCAAGCTCATTATTCATATACAAACGAGAATTCAGATTCAGATTAATCTTCAATTTTTCTATTGGAAGGCCAAAACTGTTGTTGATTCGGAACGAATAAGCTCCATCCGCATTTACAGGCGCAATATATTGTCCACCTGCTCCTAAGCGGATATCATCAAATAGGATTATGCTTGTGTCAGTTTGAATGATGCTGTTGATTATTTTATTTTGAATATATTCATAGTTTACATTGGTGGTCAGCGATTTGCCAGTCTTCTTGTTGACATCTTTAAACTCCAATCGTAATGAATGTGCATATTCCTGATCTAAATTTGGATTTCCTTTTGTTATGCGTAACTCATTCTGATTATTTATAAAATCTTGAAGTTGATTAATAGCAGGGGTATTAGTTTGTGTATTATAGCTAAATTCTATCTGTTTACTCGATGTAAACATGTATTTTGTAGACAGATGGGGTAATAGACTATTGAAATCGGCCGTAGTTTTGAGATTAATAGGCACAGTACGATTATTGTGGCGGATGCCATGCTGATATTTAATTCCAAGCTGTAATCTTATCGAATCTTTTAGTACATAGATATAGGAAAGTCCGCCACTATGGTAATTGTAATCATTTCGAAATTCATTGGATAAACGGTCTCGTAATTCACCCAACTGACCTGTTGCTGCCAAGAATTCATAGGTTTCTCGGTTGGAGTAGGAACCATTATTTCGAAAGTCATACTGCGCCTGCATTCTTCCGTTTTTAGATATTTGTTCTGTAAAAGAAAGCGTAGTATTAACCCCAGATCCGTATCCATTGCTTTGGCTAGAATTGTTATTTGTATCGATACGAGACAATACAGCATCTCTATAATATTCGGTGACAGCTAAGTTTAATCCTTGTGCATCGTCCTTATTTTTGTTGCCACTTGCGGATAAGGATAGAGTACGTCCATTTTTTTTGAATCGATGCATATAGGTCAAAGACGCTCCAAAACTCAAATTCTTTGAATCGTTTTCTGAAGAACGAATAGAATTATTGATAGGATTACTGCTTGTGTTAATGGTGTTGAAGTCTGTAGAATTTATTCTTTCAGAGCTGGTAAACTTCAGATTAGGGGAAAAATCTAATCTATTTGTGGAATCTATTTGCCATTTCAGTCTACCTCCAAATTCATGAGAAATATTCTGAACATCAGAGAGCTGATTTTGTGTCCGAAATTGATTAGATTGATTTTGGGATAAATACTGAATATTAGACAATGAATTGGTCACAGTCGTGGAAGAATTAAAATTATAATCCGAACTAACCTCCATCCGATACTTCGGATATGTATTACTGAAATTCAATGCCGCCGCATATGTGTCCGATAAGCCTCGTTCGGTATTATTGTTTCCTCTTCTTGCTCCACCTCTTCCTTGCTCTCCAAAATTAGTTTCATTGATATTATTGGCCAAGAGATTGATCGCGTATTTTTTATCCTTATTGAAACTATTTGTGGAGGAATTAAAAGAGAATTTGTCACTATCGCCTTTACTTAAAGCTGATTTTCCGAAGTATCCGACCTTCTTGTCGGGTTTGGTAACAATGTTAATGACCTTATTGCGTTTGCCGTCATCGAAGCCAGAGAATCGGGATTGTTCTGATTTTTCATCAATCAATTGAATTTTTGCAATAATGTCGGCAGGAAGTGTTTTGAGGGCAACTTTAGGGTCTGAACTGAAAAATTCTTTTCCGTCAACAATTATACGTGTGACAGGCTCACCATGCGCAGTCACATTGCCATCTTCATCAATCATTACTCCCGGCACTTGAGCAACCATTTCATCTGCATCGGCAAAATCCCTGGTTACGAATTTCTTGGCATCGTATTCCATTGTGTCCCCTTTCAGTAAAACAGCAGGAGAAGCAGAGATTACAACCTCGTCAATACCTATATTATCCAATTCCAGAGGAATAGTTAACGTTAGATTTTTCAAAGCTGATATTTGAATAGGTGTAAGTCTAGCTTGAAAACCTAATGCTTTTACACTAATACTATAATTTCCGGATTGAACTTGATTAAAAGCGAAATCTCCCAATTTACCGGAAGAAGTGGATTGTAGTACTGTACTATCTTTGTTATTTGCAATTAAACTTATTGTTGCTCCTGTGATTGCTGTTTTATCTTCTTTTGCTACAACCCTTCCATTAATTCTTTGTTGAGCATAAGAATTGACAGAATAGATAATAAAAAGTGTGTAGATAATAAAGTTTATAAATTTTTTCACAGGAAAATAGGTCTATTGTACAATAATAGTTTAAACATGTTAAACTTCAAATATTGTATCAAAATCGATATATTTGCTTGATTGTACGTGTTTTTATGAAGAGTTCCCTTTTAAGTAGAAAAGAAAAAATATTGGAAGCAGCATTGGTGTTGTTTGCAAAAAATGGTTATGCTGATACTTCGACAAAGGAAATTGCTGCGAATGCTGGTGTGTCAGAGGCTTTGATATTTAAACATTTTGGGAATAAAGATGCATTATTAGCGCATCTTATTAAATCTGGATACAGACGTGTACTTCAACATCACCGTGGCATGATGACTTATAAGAATGCAAAGGATTTCATCAAAAATATGATATTCTTACCGAGTAAGTTAGTTGCCGAAGAACCCATGTTTTGGAAATTGCAAGAACGTCTATCTCATATTCCATTCTCCAAATCTCAGCATGAGCAATTCATGAAGCCTGTTCACCCTATAATTATTCGAGCTTTTAAAGAGTTGGGCTACGAGAACCCCGAAATCGAAGCACAATATTTGCTATTGGTAATCGATATGCTATGGAAAAAAGAAGCTTGTGGAGAGATTGAAAATTCTATTGATCTGGCCTTGCTATTAGAACAAAAATATCAATTGCTTTAATGCGTGTTTGTGCGTTTTGTTGTAACAATTTTGCATAAACATTAAAATGTCACAATTTTATTATATATTCGTGAGTATACTTTAAACAGAAATATATCATGCTGAAACCTATTTTAGCTTTTTCACTTGCTCTTATGACTTCTCTTGGAGCAGTAGCACAGAAAAGACCTGATTTTGTGAAATTCATTAATAGTAATCACAAATGGGTGGATTCCGTATTTAACTCTCTTACTCCAAAAGAACGTATTGGGCAGTTATTTTTAGTGCGTGCACATACAAATTTGGGACAAAAATTTATTGATTCGGTTGGTACAGTAATTAAAAATGAACAACTAGGCGGGTTAGTGGTATTCCAAGGTGGTCCAGTTCGTCACGTTGATATGATCAACAATTACCAAAAAGTTTCTAAAGTTCCTTTGTTGGTAACAATTGATGGTGAATGGGGATTAGGCATGCGTCTACCTGATTCAACTCAGTCTTTTCCTTATCAAATGACTTTGGGTGCATTGCAAGATAACTCCTTGATTTATGATATGGGTAGAGATGCAGCTAAAGATTTCTTGCGTTTAGGAATTCATTTCAATTTTGCTCCTACAGTAGATATTAACAATAATCCCAAGAATCCAGTTATCGGATTCCGTTCATTCGGTGACAATAAAGAAAATGTAGCTGTAAAATCAGCGGCTTATATGAAAGGAATGATTGATGGTGGAGTATTAGCGTCAATCAAACACTTCCCAGGTCATGGCGATACAGATGTGGATTCGCACTATGATTTGCCAAAATTACCTTTCACGAGAGAGCGTTTGGAAGAATTGGAAATGTATCCATTCCGTGAATTAATCAAACAAGGAGCGACTGCTGTAATGGTAGGTCATATGGATATTCCTGCATTAGACAATACACCAAATCTTCCTTCGTCAATTTCTAAAAAAGTAGTTACAGACTTGTTGCGCAAACAGTTAGGTTTCCAAGGATTGACAGTAACAGATGCGATGAATATGAAAGGTGTAACAAAGTTCTTTCCAAATGGAGAGGCTGACATCTTAGCTATCGAAGCGGGACATGATTTGTTGGAATTATCCGAAAATAGTGCGCGAGCAATTGCTTTAGTGGAGAAATCGATTCAGAGTGGTCGTTTGAAACAAGCGGATATCGATGCTAGAGTTAAACGTGTATTAGCTGCTAAATTGTGGTTAGGTTTGGATAAATACGCAGCAGCAAATCGTAGCAAAGTATTCGACGATATTAATAGACCAGAAACAAAATCCTTAATTCAGCGTATGGCTGATGGAGCAGTAACGGTGTTGAAATCAAATCGCCGTATTCAGTCTTTTGATGCAAAGAAAGAAACTGTCGTAGTAAGTGTAGGGATCAGCAAAGCTCAAGATTTTGAGACAGGTTTAGCAGCAAGACTTACGAATGTGAAAAACATCTACATTTCTGGCAAGGAATCAGAAGCTCAGCTAGAGGAATTAGTAAAAGAAGTGAGAAGCTATGAGCAGATCGTTCTTGCAATTCATGATGATAGAGCACGTCCTAGACCATCATTGGATTTTTCAAAGGATGTGAATAATTTTATTGATAAAATTGCGGGTCGTCGTACGATCACTGTATTATTGACAAATCCTTATGCTATTACTTCAGTAAAAGTGGATCGTAGTGCTTCTATTATTATGGGCTATCAAAACGAAGCTTTCATGCAAAGAGCTGCTGTAAAAGTAATATTAAAGGACATTAAGTCTAAAGGAAAACTTCCAGTTACAATTAACAAAACGTACGCATACGGCAAAGGTTTATAGTTAAATATTAAAATCTCCAGATAATGCCAAGTTGATATTTCAGCTTGGCTTTTTTTTATAATTTATTGTTCTAACTTTGCTTCAAATTATAACTACAGAGTAAATTATGGCATCTGAACAAATTTCTGTTTTCGATATGTTCAAAATTGGGATTGGTCCATCAAGTTCTCATACATTGGGACCTTGGCGTGCTGCGCAACGTTTTGTTCAAAAATTAGAGGAAACAGGAGTTTTAGATCAAGTGGAGCAGATCACTATCCTTTTATATGGGTCTCTTGCAAAAACTGGGGTTGGTCACGGTACGGATATTGCTATTCTGCTTGGTTTAAGCGGTGACGATCCCGTAACTTTTGATGTCAATGATGTATTGCCTAAAGTAGCGCGTATACAATCTTCTGGAAAGCTTGAGTTAGGTGGCAGACAAAATATTGATTTTTCTTACACGGATCAATTGCTTTTTCTTTTTGATCAAAGTCTTCCATTTCATCCCAATGCAGTTACTTTTCAAGCTTTTTTGAGAAATGGTACCGCCGTTAGCGAAACATATTATTCTATTGGAGGAGGTTTTGTTGTTCAAGAAACTGATAGTACTTCAGTATTAAGTGAGGTGGAATTGCCTTTTCCGATTGATACAGCGCAGAATTTGATGAGTGCTTGTATGCGTACAGGACTGAAAATTTCAGAACTGGTCTTGGAAAATGAATTATCATGGCGTTCGGAAGAAGAAACACGGAAAGGAATTCTTAATATCTTTCGTGTTATCAAAGAATGTATTTATAAAGGCTGCCACACCGAAGGCATATTGCCAGGTGGTTTAAATGTAGAACGTCGCGCTGCTCGTTTGAATAAGCGTATGCTCAAAGGTCGTGAATATACAGATTATGATTCTTGGCTGGAAGCTATCCGTGCAGGAGGTAAGGATTTTGGTTATATTTTAGATTGTGTAAGTTGCTTTGCTTTGGCCGTGAATGAAGAGAATGCTTCTTTTGGTCGCGTAGTGACAGCGCCGACAAATGGAGCTTCGGGTGTAATTCCTGCAGTATTGCAATATTATGTAGCATTTTATGATGCTTATGACGACAATAAGATTATTCAATTTATAGCAACGGCATCCGAAATTGGTTCTATTTTCAAAAAGGGCGCAACGATTTCAGCGGCAATGGGGGGGTGTCAGGCCGAGATTGGCGTTTCTTCTGCTATGGCGGCAGGAGCGCTAACAGAATGTCTCGGGGGGTCGCAAAGACAGGTATTGATGGCAGCTGAAATCGCTATGGAGCATCATTTGGGATTAACATGTGATCCAATCGGTGGTTTGGTGCAAGTTCCTTGTATAGAGCGTAACACGATGGGCGCTATAAAAGCAATTACCGCAGCACAATTGGCTTTACAATCCAATCCTGATAAAGCTAAGGTAAGTCTGGATGCGGTCGTGAGTACCATGTGGGAAACCGCACAAGACATGAATGTGAAATATAAAGAAACTGCAGATGGTGGACTTGCCGTGAAAGTTCCATTGAGTTTGCCAGAATGTTAATCTTCATTGATAAAAATATCCAAGCTCTTGTTCTCGTGGACAAGAGCTTTTTTATTTACCTTTGCTATCGAATATGAAATACTGCTCGATTGCTTCTGGATCTAATGGAAATTGTTATTATGTCGCTAAAGGCAATGATGCGGTATTAATTGATATTGGTATCAACACCAAGCATGTGTTGATTCGCATGGAAAGATTAGGAATTGATCCTACAAGTATCAAAGCAATCTTTATTACCCACGAGCACACGGACCATATTCGTGGACTTTCGGTTTTCAGCAAGCGTTTTCAGATTCCTGTATATATTACGAAAGGGAGTTATGAAGGTTCGAAACTGCACATGCCCGAACATTTGGTGAATTTTATACAACCAGATGAAAGAGTATGCATTGGACGCTTAACCGTAATGGGAATTCCTAAATATCATGACGCGAAAGAGCCGTGTTCATTTGTAGTAACAGATGGAGAGGTTAATATCGGTATAATGACGGATTTGGGACGAGGATGTGATAATGTAAAACATGTGATCCAACATTCGGATGTCTTGTTGTTAGAAAGTAATTTTGACGAGGAAATGCTTCTGAAGGGGCGATATTCTTATTTTCTCAAAAATAGAATACGAAGTGGCTGGGGACATATTTCCAATGCCATGGCCTTAGAATTGTTTCTTGAAAATCGGACTCCACGCTTGAAACATCTTATTTTAGGACACCTTTCAGGTGAAAATAATACGGTGGAATTAGTGGATTCGTTGTTTAGACCGCATTGTGATGATATAGAGTTATCTATTGCCACCCGTACAGAAGAAACGCCAATTTATTCTTTTTATCTGGAACAGTTAATGGTTTAATATACCCCATGTGAGGTATTTTATAAAGTTTTTTTCCTATTTAATTTTTGAAATTAACTTAAAACAAATTAACTGTAATTTTATTAAAAATTTATTTTTAATAATCTGTGCGATCTTTGCGACGTTAAGCTCTCATGCGCAATTGCGTCCAGGTAAAAAGTACATTAACTTTGGATATTCATCTCAAAAAATAAGTCCAAATAGTGAAGATTTCGAGGAATCAAAGGCATTGAAAAGTGATTTCGGAGCATTCTATGGTAGTGGTAAAACGTACTTCGTGCATCCTCAACCTATTGCAAAGCTATTACATTTTGGAATTGATGTTACATTTCTTGATTTAAACTATACGAAATATACGGAAGTGTTAGAAGGTAAATACCAAGACGAAGAAGGTAATTGGGAAACTGGTGGAGAGGAAAAACTGGTAACACATAAAGCTGAAGTAGGATTGCAGGTGGGTCCATCAGTTCATTTAAAATTACCAGAAGGTATTGGCGTATCTGGATATTTTCGTTATGCACCTTCTTATTCTTTGCTATATTATGAAGAAGAATTTTCAAGCGGTTTTGCAAATATGTTTACGTCAGGTTTAACTTTTAATTACAAAGTTTTTGGTGTTGGGGTAGAAACACGTTGGGGAAAGACCAAACATAAATTTTCTTTGAATATAGATGATTTGGCAGAACAGGAAACTGAGACATCTGTTGCACAAAAATATAATTTTAAAGGCTCAAGAGTATTTGTAGCTTTTAGATTTTAATAACTAGATAAAAATATAAAAGGGCTTTAAAGCCCTTTTATATTAGTTCCATGTGAAAAAGATCTGCAATATGATTTTTTAGTTTGCCTTTTACTTCCTCCATATCCAATTTTCGACCTAATTCTCTTTCCATTGAAGTCACGTCTTTATCGTCAATTCCGCAAGGAATAATATTTCTAAAATAAGCTAAGTCTGCATTTACATTGAATGCAAAACCATGCATAGTGACCCAACGTGAAGCACGCACGCCCATAGCACAGATTTTACGTGCTTTATCATTGTCGGCATCTAGCCAAACACCTGTATAACCTTCATATCGTCCCGCTTCAATGCCATAATCCGCAAGTGTCAAAATTATAGCTTCTTCCAACGTGCGTAAGTAAAGATGGATGTCCGTGAAAAAATTGTCCAAATCTAAAATCGGATAACCCACTATCTGACCAGGTCCATGATAGGTAATATCACCTCCGCGATTGATTTTATAGAATTTAGCTCCCTTTTCCTTTAATCCTTCTTCGTCTAATAATAAATATTCTTCATGTCCACTTTTACCCAACGTATACACATGCGGGTGTTCTGTAAAGATTAAATAGTTCGGCGTTGGATTGGAGAAATTATTTGTTCTGTTATCTTGTTTTATTGCTAAAGTTTTGGAGAATATATCTTCCTGTCTATCCCACGCTTCTTGGTAATCTACCAATCCCCAATCTTTAAATTTTACTGTTTTATTCATAATAATCGCTCTAGGCTTTATGCTGTAAGCTATAAGCCTTTTAACTTTTTACTTAAACTGAAAAGCTGCATTTTTATAATGTTGATATTTTCTATTAGAATATCGTAAGTCTGTAAAGTAATTATCCCTAGGTCTTTGCTTAGTATGGAAAAATACTCTAACTCATGTGCAGAACCTAAGCAAATCTGTAGAAATCTATCAAAATCTTTATCACTCTGTCTTCCGCAGCCTTCAGCGAAATTACTAGGAATAAAGTAAGCCGCTCTTTGCATTTGTCAAATAATTCTATATTTTTCTTCCTGAGGAAATGATTTGGTTACTTCAAAAATTTTCAATGTCAATTTGTGTGCATTTATCCACACCTGATATTTTTTGAAATCTCTCATTCATCAAGCTTATAGCATAAAGCCTATTGCTTACAGCTAATTAATACAACAAATTATTATACGGATAGCGAGCATTGTGCAATTCCGATATTACCTCGTAAAGCTTTTCTTTGAATTCTTCGATGTTTGTTTTGTTAGTTGCCGATAAGAAAATCGCTGGATCCGAATTTTTAGCCATCCAAGAGTTTTTGAAATCATCTAAAGTGACTTTAATTTCTTCTCCATTTTCATCCACCTCTACTGCTGGTTTGAACGCATCAATTTTATTGAAAACTGTAATAGTCGGTTTGTCTAAGGCATTAATATCTTTCAACGTTTCATTCACCGCTCTGATATGATCTTCAAAATTAGGATGGGAAATATCAACCACATGAATTAGTACATCGGCTTCACGAACCTCATCCAAAGTAGACTTAAATGATTCTACTAAATGGTGTGGTAACTTGCGGATAAATCCTACGGTATCTGAAAGTAAGAAAGGAAGATTTTCTATCACGACTTTTCTTACAGTAGTATCCAAAGTAGCGAAAAGTTTGTTTTCGATATAAACTTCGGCTTTGGAAATCATATTCAAAATCGTGGATTTACCTACGTTAGTATAGCCGACCAAAGCTACACGAATCATATCGCCACGATTCTTGCGTTGTGTCGCATTTTGTTTATCAATGGTTTTTAATTTCTCTTTTAATAAAGAAATTTTGTCTAAAATAATACGTCTATCTGTCTCGATTTGCGATTCACCAGGACCACGCATACCAATACCACCACGTTGACGTTCCAAGTGAGTCCACATACGTGTCAATCGCGGATATAAATATTGTAATTGCGCTAATTCCACCTGCGTCTTAGCCTGTGCCGTTTGGGCATGACTCGCAAAGATGTCTAAAATTAAACTTGAACGATCTAATATCTTTCGCTTCAATTCACGTTCGATATTGCGAAGTTGAGAAGGAGTCAATTCATCATCAAAAATAATCATATCCACTTCTTCGGCTTCGGCGTATTCTCTTATTTCTTCTAATTTACCAGTTCCTACAAACGTAGCATGCTCAGGTTTTTGCAATTTTTGCGTGAAAACTTTAACTGTTTCCGCGCCAGCAGTTTGTACCAAAAATTCTAATTCTGTTAAGTAATCCTGCGCCATTTGGTCGGACACATCAGGTGTAATGACTGAAACCAAAATTGCCGTTTCTTTTTCTGGAGCTGTATCTATTAATTTGAATCTTTTCGACATAAATATTTTTTAAACTAATATTAGAACAATGAACTAAAATTTAGCTCTAGTTCTAACATATGATAAACAAAGATAGTTTTTTAGATGGCAATAAATAAAATTGTAGACGCTATTCCTTGCCGTAATAAATCTTAAATATTAACAACTTAGTTAATAATATGTTTATCGAAATTTGGTAATTGCATTGCCCTAGCCCTTAAATCATCCGAAGCTGGAAGTTCAAATATCTCCAAGTGAAAGTATTTGATAGCAGCGAATATATGGTCGAACAAATCCGCCATTACGCCTTCAAAGTACAACCACTCTGTTCCTTGTGTAAATGCATAAACCTCCAAAGGCAATCCATGCTCCGTAGGTGATAGATGACGCACCATCAGCGGATATTCCTGGTGAATATTTTTATTATTCCTTAAATAAGCTTCGATATATGCTCTAAATAAACCAATATTCGTTATTCTACGTCCATTTACTTTCACGCTTTCATCTACTTCATGTAAGGCATTGTACGTCGCAATTTCTTCCTCGCGGATACTAATAAAATCTTTTAGTAAATGAATTTTCTTTAGCTCTTCAATTTCATTGGAATTCAAATAGCGAATAGATGATATCTTGATGAATATCGCACGCTTAATTCTTCTACCGCCTGCCTGCTGCATACCCCGGTAATTTTTGAAGGAGTCGCTTAGTAATGCATGAGTAGGAAGTGTTACGATGGTTTTGTCGAAGTTTTGAACTTTCACATTATTCAAATTTATTTGCACCACACTTCCATCAGCACCATATTTTTGCATTTCAATCCAGTCGCCTACACGCACAGAATCATTCGCAGAGACTTGAATACTCGCTACAAAACCCAAAATCGTGTCCTTGAAAACCAACATCAAAATAGCTGAAGCTGCACCTAAGGAAACCAAAAATGACCAGGGTGAATAGCCTGTAATGATAGAAAATGAAACGGTGAATACAACAAATATTAAAAAAATCTGAATAACCTGTAAATAACTATCAAGGGGCTTGTCAAAAAATGCTTTCGAGGTTTTTAAGATGTCTCGAAGCGTTTTTAGTAAAGCATTAGAAAGTTTATAAACAGCGAAGACAACAAAAACACCTAAGAATTTTATCAAAATATTTTCAAAAGAATGAAAGCCGACAAATAAGTGCGGAACGGTTTGTTGCGCGAATACGATTAATACTAAATGACTTAAATCATCTAGGACTTTGTTTTCTAAAAGCTTGTCATCCCAAATGGTTTTGGAACTGCTAATGATTTTGATAAAAAGAGTTTTTAAAACTTTTCTGAAAACAAAATCTGTGATCAGCAATATTAAAAGAACCACTAACAATAAAGATATTGTTGTCAAAACGTGTGTTAATTTGACTGATCCACCGAGAAAGAGAATCAGATTATACGTTTTTTGGTAAATGTCATGAATTTGCTCGGACGCAATATTCGTTAAATCTGGATTTTGCATATACCTTACAAATATAAGAAATCCATTATAGCCGCTTGAAATAGAAATGTCAGGAAATCTTATCCCAAGAGATTCCGGGATTGCGTTGGTTTAAGTAATTCAATAAAATTTGATTCTCTGGAAGTGTAAGTCGTGGATCTTGTTTGAAAATTTCGATGACCGAATTCCTAGCTTCCGCCAAGATATGTTGGTCTTTTGCCAAATCAGCAATTTTCATGTCCAAAACTCCCGATTGTTGCGTACCTGAAATATCACCTGGACCACGTAATTCTAAGTCTACTTCAGCTATTTCAAAACCATCATTCGTGCGAACCATCGTTTCTAGACGTGTTCGTCCTTCTTTGCTCAACTTATTGCCCGACATCAGAATACAAAAAGATTGTTCTGCTCCACGACCAACACGACCACGCAATTGATGTAATTGCGATAAGCCAAATCTTTCGGAATTCTCAATGACCATGACTGAAGCATTCGGGACATTTACACCAACCTCAATTACAGTTGTAGCGACCATGATTTGCGTTTCGCCTTTGACAAAGCGTTGCATCTCAAAATCTTTATCCTTGACGGGCATTTTTCCGTGTACAATACTAATTTTATATTGTGGTAATGGAAATTCTTTTTGCAAGCTTTCTAAACCAGCTTCCAAGTTTAGTAAATCCATCTTTTCACTTTCTTTGATTAGTGGATATACAATGTAAACCTGTCTTCCTTTGGCAATTTCTTCACGCATAAATCCGAAAACACGTAGTCTTTGGTTTTCGAAAAAATGAACTGTCTTAATAGGTTTACGGCCTGCTGGTAATTCATCTATGATAGAAATATCTAAATCCCCATAAAGTGTCATCGCCAAAGTTCGAGGAATTGGTGTGGCAGTCATGACCAGCATATGTGGTGGAATAATATTTTTGCGCCATAATTTAGCTCGTTGCTCTACACCAAAACGATGTTGTTCATCAATTACGACAAAACCAATATTTTTGAATTTTACTTTATCTTCAATCAAAGCATGCGTACCAATTAGAATATCCAAAGTGCCTTCTTCTAGCTCTTGGTGGATGATTCTACGTTCTTTCGTACTAGTGGAACCAGTAAGTAATTTAATGTTGCAGATACCTTCGCCTAACAAATCTCTCAAACCATTATAATGCTGTGTTGCCAAAATTTCTGTTGGTGCCATCATACAGGCTTGGTAACCATTGTCAATTGCAATCAACATGCTCATTAAAGCAACAACAGTTTTACCGGAACCAACATCGCCTTGCACTAAACGGTTCATTTGGGCACCTGTATTGGTGTCTAAGCGAATTTCTTTCACCACGCGCTTTTGAGCACTCGTCAAAGGGAATGGTAATCGGGTGTTGAAAAAGGTATTGAATTTTTCTCCGACTTTATCAAAACGATGGCCTTTGTATTTCTGGGTATTGAGTTGTTTGTTGCGTAGTAATCGAAGCTGAATAAAGAATAATTCCTCGAATTTCATTCTTCGAACAGCTGCATTCAAATCATCCACATTTTGTGGAAAATGAATAGAAAGTAAAGCTTTTGGATAGGGAAGCAAATTTTGTTTGCTAACCAAATAGTCTGGCAATGTTTCTCTAAAACTTCTGTATGTAGTTTCAAGTGCCGTCTGTTGTAATCGTTGAATGCCCTTTGTATCAAGATTAAATTTCTTCAATTTCTCTGTTGAAGAATAAACCGGTTGCATTGTCAGATTACCGATTTTCTTCTCTTGCGAATTATAAAGTTCAATCTCTGGATGCGTTATCGATATTTGACCATTGAATTCCGTGGGTTTTCCATAAATGATATAGGCCGAACCGACTTTTAGACTTTTTTTGAGCCAAGTGATGCTTTGAAACCAGACCAGTTCCATGGAGCCAGTTTCATCTTTGAAAATACCGACAAGACGTTTTGCTCTTTTTTCACCAACTTCTTTCAGTTGAATCAATCGACCCAAAACCTGAGCTCCAATCAAATCTGAATGCAACTGACGAATCTTGTGAAATTTGGTGCGGTCAATATAGCGAAAAGGATAATACTGCAATAAATCTCCAATAGTAAATATCTGCAACTCTTTTTTGAGCACATCGGCCTTTTGTGGACCAACACCTTTGAGGTATTCTATAGGAGTAATTACAGATAAATCAGCCATTGCTAAGAATGGCTAATTTACGAAAAAGTAATTTTCTCGACGAAGTAAACACAAATTGTTGATAAATGAAAAGCCATTCCGAAGAATGGCTCTCACTAAATGATACTAGAGTAATTGTGGATTAGTTTAAATTATTAATGATATTAACCAAGTTGGATTTTGAAGTAATGTCCAAATCACTTTCAGAAAAGTTGATTACGCCATCTGCTACTATAGTTGCTTTTTTGATCGCATAGACTAAAGATCCATTGCTTTCGGATGTGAATATCACGTGAAGGTTTAGACCAACAGGAATGTAACCATAATGCTCGCTAAAGAATTTCTCTACTGAATCATAGGTGTCCAAGCGCGCTAAAACATTTCGCTCACCTTCATATGATAGGTATACAGCTGCATTTGACATGTTGTATTGTGCTGGAACAGTCACCTTAATTTGAGTTTTCGGTCTAGAATCGTTGTAGAATCGATCTACATTAGTCCAGCCAAATTCTGAAACCCATACATGGTAGGTTGCTGATTCTGTATTCGCATTTATACCTGCTTCTTTACCTTGACCTGCAGCATCTCGTTTCACCTCATCCCACCTAAGTTCACCATCTTCATCTATATTACCCCTCCAAAGTTTCATGTCTTGGTCGATCCCTCCTGTGAGTACTGCAGGAATATCAACAAAGAATGGACATCCTGATCTGAGTTTCTGATTACCTTTCGTTACTTCGATATTGAATTGACCACCAGTTACTAATGGTAGTAAGTCGCCTGCACTATTTTTACCCATTAGTGGCTTGTTTGTCGCTGTCATATTACCGCGGTCATACATTTCTACAAAAGAAAGGTTCACATCACCAGTGACCACATTTCCATTGTTGTCACGAAGACAGTTTGGTGAGATTCTTACTTCTGTTCCTTTATCAGTTTCAAAAGTAATTCCATCTTCTGCTTTAAAAGTTTTAGTAAGTGTAATATCTGTCAAAGCATTTTTGCGAAGATCAGCGAAACCTACAGCTGAGGGGTTTGCGATTAAGGATACAGATTCCGTTTCATTTTTACATGAAGAGAATGTAATAGTTGCACAAGCTAAAAGTGCCAATAAAGTAGAGTTTAATTTCGTTTTCATACTATTGAATTTTTAATGTTTTACAATCAGTTTTCAATAGTATATCAACATGTTTATTTTTTTGTTACCGGGTAAGGGGAGATTTTTTTTAAAAAAAAATAAAAAGCTGCTTTGCAAATGGAACAAAGCAACTTTTTCAGAAAAAGTATTTTTTGGTTACGCTTTCCAAGCAATAACCGAGATCTCTACATTTACGTTTTTAGGTAATGTCTTCACAGCGACACATTCGCGAGCGGGTTGATTGATTGTAAAGTATTGCGCATAAATTTCATTCACAGCAACAAAATCACCCATATCACTTAAGAATATCGAAGCTTTTACTACATCTTCAAAACCATAACCAGCTTCAGTAAGGATAGCTTGAATATTTCTAAATACTTGATGCGTTTCGTCTTGAATGCCTGAACTTACTAATTCCATAGTTTCTGGAATCAAAGGGATCTGACCAGAAACAAATAATGTTTTGTCCGCTTTTACGGCTTGATTATACGGGCCTATCGCTGCAGGGGCTTTTTCAGTATTAATGATAACTTTTTGTGACATGATTATTTGTCTATAAATATTTTATAAATTATTCCTAATAAGAAGAGAATAATAGCTACCGCATTGATGATATACATCACAAGTATAGATATAGGTTTTTTATTGTTAGCGTCTCCCATTTTTCTCTATTTAGGCTAAGTTACAATGCTGTTCGGGTAAATGCAAATCAAAAAGCTTTTAGTATTATTGTAATTATGGAAAGCAAATTTGCACTAACAAATGGTGTTATATTCTCGGGTGATAAGACATTTCAGCATAAAGCCTTGCTTATTGAAGGAAATCTCATTGCTGGGATAGTAAATGATTCAGAAATTCCCTCGGATTTTGATAAAATCGATGTACAAGGAATGAATATTTGTCCTGGTCTGATTGATTTACAAATTTACGGAAGTGGAGACCATTTGTTTTCCGCAGAATTAACACAAGAAACTATATATAAAATCGAACAATCCTTATTGAAGCAAGGTTGTACATCTTTTTACTTGACGTTAGCAACGAATGCATTGGAGCTTTTTAAAGAAGCTATTGAAGTGTACAAATCAGCTAAACCTCGGGTTGCATTGGGACTGCACTTAGAAGGACCATTCTTAAATCCTTCAAAAAGAGGAGCACATCCCGCAGAACTAATTTTGGAGCCTAATGTTTCTATGTTGGAGGAATTATTCGATGGTCATGAGGGAACTGTGAAAATGATGACTATTGCGCCAGAGCGTGCTAGTGATGATTGCTTAGAATATCTTCAAAACCAAGATGTATTAATAAGTGCTGGTCATAGCAATGCGAGTTTCGAGGAAGCGAAAGCTTCTTTTGCTAAAGGTATTCGAACAGTTACTCACCTTTGGAATGCGATGTCTCCTTTACATCATCGTAATGTAGGGCTACCAGGTGCGACTTATAATTATTCTTCGGTGCATGCATCGATTATAGTAGATGGTATCCATGTGGATTACGAAGCAGTGAAAATCAGTAAAGCTATGATGGGGCCCCGTTTGTTTTTGATTACGGATGCGGTGGCAGCATGCGATAAGGGCATCTATCAGCATGTGTTCAATGGAGATCATTATGTTTTGCCTAATGGTACACTTTCGGGGTCGGCATTAACGATGTTGCAGGCAATAAAAAATTGTGTGAAACATGTAGGAATTCCTTTAGAAGAAGCCATTCGAATGGCAACGATTTACCCTGCTAATCTTATTGGTCGTAAGCATTTAGGGCGATTAGAAGAAGGGACTTTGGCTAATGTTTTGGTTTTTGATTCCAATTTTGACGTCGATTCGGTTTATTTTGAAGGCGAAAAGGTGAAATGAAATTTCATGTAAAAATTCCGAAACCATAAATTCTTTTAACATATATAATGAAGTATAATTAAACTATATCTGTAGTTTTGTATCCTATGAAAATTAATGTAATTCGATTATTCGCTCTATTCAGTTTATTAGCTATTATTACGTTTTCTTGTAAATCACGTAAATCCAAAGAATTAAAATCAGTCGAAACAACTTCAATTCCTGAAGTGCAACATGAAACTGTAGAAGTTCCGGCAGTACCTGCAGCTCCTCTTGCAAAAACAGATGTTAAATCAAAATCTACTACCAAAAAAGAAGAACAGGTTAAGAAAGAGGAGAAGATTATTGTACAGTTACCTGAAGTGCCACGTGAATTCCGCGCAGCTTGGGTAGCAACTGTTGCAAATATTAACTGGCCGTCAAAACGTAATTTAACTACTCAACAACAAAAAGAAGAAGCTATACGTTTGTTGGATATGTTGAAAAATAACAATTTCAATGCTGTTATTTTTCAGGTAAGACCATCAGCAGATGCTTTGTATGATAGTAAATTCGAACCTTGGTCTTATTTCCTAACTGGGGAAATAGGTAAAAAGCCATATCCATATTACGATCCTTTAGAATTTTGGGTAGAAGAAGCACATAAACGCGGATTAGAATTGCACGTATGGCTGAATCCGTACCGTGCACATCATACCAATGGAGGTACAGTCACTTCTGAATCTATGGCTAGGAAAGCTTCGGATTATGTCGTAAGATTGAATAATGGTATGTACTGGTTTGATCCAGCGGACATTCGTACGCAAGATCATGCTGCTCGTGTGGTGAATGATATTGTAACACGTTACGATATTGATGGCGTGCACTTTGATGATTATTTCTATCCGTATGCGAGCTACAATGGTGGATCTGATTTTCCAGATAGCAAAACATGGAATGCTTACAAAGCGAATGGAGGCCAATTATCAAGGGGTGATTGGAGAAGAATGCATGTCAACAATTTTATTGAACGTATCTACAAAGAAATCAAAGCGGAAAAACCTTTTGTGAAGTTTGGCTTAAGTCCTTTTGGAATTTGGAAACCGGGTTATCCTGCCGGAATCACAGGTTCTTCGCAATACGATGAATTATATGCTGACGCAAAATTGTGGTTAAATAAAGGTTGGGTGGATTATTTCACACCTCAATTGTATTGGCCTATCGAACCAGCGAAACAAAGTTTTACATCGTTGTTGAAATGGTGGGAATCTGAAAATACTTTTGGCAGACACTTGTGGCCAGGATTAAATACGGTAGAGGTCAAAGCTGCACATAAACCTACTGAAATTGTAAATCAAATTAACGCTACACGTACTATTGTTCACAAAAGTCCAGGTGCAGTACATTGGAGTATTGCTGGATTAACTAAAAATGCTGAAATGTTGTCCACTATTGCAAATGGTCCTTACAAGGAAAAATCTTTAGTTCCAAAGTCACCTTGGTTAAAAGCGAATCCATTATTGGCGCCTACCTTGTTAGTAACACCAGAACAAGGCAAAATTTTCGTTAAATGGTTACACCAACAACCTGAGCAGGTAAGACAGTACGTTGTTTATGCTAAATATGGTGATGCTTGGGAATGGGAAATCGTCGAGAATCAACTCTCTTCTAAAGAATTTGCCTCATCCAAAAATGGTAAAAAGTTATCTACAATAGCCATAAAAGCAATAGATCGTCTAGGTAACGAAAGCGATTATGAAGCGAAGAAAATATAATTTTTCTTAAAGAGCCAGAATTTATTTCTGGCTTTTTTATTTTTTAAAACCAATTACCCAAACTATCAGCTCATTTAAATTCTACTTGGCACATTTTCTAATAACGTTAACCGTTTCTATTCAAGGCTTGTGGTAAGACTAGCGTTCATCAAAGAGTTGAATTTGATTTTAATCTAGTTTTAGGGGAATTTACTCTTGCGGTTGTACGCACGATTGATGCTGTGGCCTGGGATGTCATAAATAGGCTTGGTAAATTACTTTTACGTTCTTTAGTTATCGGAATTCACATTGTTTTATCGAATTAATGACTTATGTGAGAATTATTTATGCGTTTTTGTTCGTTTTTTTTCAAAAAAAGTGAACAAAAATGTTTTTTGTAAAAATCTTTTGTTATAATTGTTACACAAAGCGATAGATTACTGGCTAAACTATGAATTACAACACAAATCGCTTTTGAATTTCTAACAAATTATTTTACTTAAATCTAAATTTATGAAAGGACGGATACTTCTTTTCGTTTTCGGGCTAATATTTATTAGTACCGCAGCTTATGCACAGCGAACAATTTCCGGGAAAGTTACCAATTCAGATGGTGTTCCTCTTGGTGGTGTTTCGGTTCAGGAGAAGGGTAAATCCAATTTAACAGTGACGAACGCCACGGGTAATTATTCAATCACTGTAGCAACAGAAGCTATTTTAGTTTTTAGATCTGTTGGCCTCACGACTCTTGAAAGAAAAATTGGTGCGGAAAATGTACTGAATGTAGCCATGAAAGATGATGCTTCTTCTATCGATGAGGTGGTTGTTACCGCCCATGGTATTGATAGGGATAAAAAATCTTTGGGATATTCTACACCAGTTGTAAGTGGTGATGAAGTAGCAGAAACTCAAAGAGCTGAATTTTTTAATGGTCTCCAAGGCCGGGTTCCCGGTTTGACAATTAACTCATCTAGTGGTCTCCCTGGGGCTTCTGCGCAGATTGTTTTAAGAGGTTTTATTTCTATTTCCGGAGACAATAATGCCTTGATAGTAGTAGATGGTGTGCCAATTGACAACTCTACGTTGAGTGAATCCGATCTTGCTTTTACGTCAAATAATCAAGAAAATGATTATTCAAATAGAGGTATTGACTTAAATCCGGAGGATATTGAGTCTTACGTTATTATGAAAGGGCCTGAAGCTACCGCGATGTTTGGTAATCAAGGTGCTGGTGGTGCCATCTTAATCACTACTCGAAAAGGGAAAGCTGGTAGAGTTTCCGTAAATTATAATTATGCAGGACGGGTAGAACATGTAAATAAATTTCCAGAAAGACAATATGTCTATGCGAATGGAACAAACGGAAATTATAATGGGACATCTAGTTATGCATTAGGACCAAAATATCCTGAAGGAATTGAGTTGTATACCAAAAACATTAACAATTTTTTTCGCACCGGATTTAATCATAAACATAATGTCGGTGTAGAAGGTGGAACATCAAATATTACATACAGATGGTCGGGAGAATATTCTGACAATACAGGTATAGTTCCCAATACAAGATATACAAGAGCACAAACGAGATTAAATAGTACAATAGATATATCGAGTAAAGTTAAATTAAATACTTCCATGTCCTATATGTTTTCTAACAATGATAAGGCAAGAAGAGGACAGTCTAGTTATATGTATACCTTGTTACGTTTCAATCCTCTATATGATGTTAGAGATTGGATAGATGCCAATGGTAACCGTGTATTACATTCTGGTTCAATATATACTGAGCTTGATAATCCATTCTGGGATGCTTATAGAAATATATCTTTTGATAAAGTAAACCGCACAATGTCCAATGCTAACTTGATTTATACACCAAATAAATGGTTAAGCTTTAATGGTATTTTAGGCATAGACTACTCCACAACACATGGGGAAAATGTTTACCATCCACAATCTTACAAAGGATCTGGTAATTCAGACGAAGATGGAGATTTCGGAGAAATAACATTATATGATAGATCCGCAAGAATTATCAATGGTACATTTACAGCTAGGTCTAGACATAAAATGAATGATTTTTCACTGACAGCTGTATTAGGAACTAGCTTTAATGATTACTTATATGACACCTATTCTCAGTATGGACGTAATTTCTCGGATCCTAACTTCTATAGTATAAATATTACTAATCCAGATGATCGTATGGCTACTGAATCGCTTAGTCAAACAAGAAACGTTGGTTTCTTTGCGCAAACAGTTTGGGGGTATAAATCACTTCTTTATTTGACATTGTCTGGTCGTTTAGATGGAGCGTCGCGGTTGATGCCTAATAAACCTTGGTTTGCTTATCCTTCGGGTTCATTCGCGTTCAATTTCACGGATCTAGACTTCTTCAAAGATGTCAATTGGATTTCTGATGGTAAGTTAAGAGCATCTGTCTCATTGACAGGTAAACAGCCATTTAGACCTTATTATACATTGTCAAAATACAAAGGGCAAACTTCTACGGGAGCTGGTCTAGCATATGATGTGAATGGTGGTAATCCAAATCTGAAGCCTGAGACTACTGAGGATAAAGAGTTCGGTATTGAGTTTGCCTTATTTAAAAAACGATTAACAATTGACTTTACAAGATACTCACGTATAAGTAGGGATCAAATCTTCTTACCACGATTAAGTTATGGTACAGGTTTTATTCTTAAAATGATGAATGGTGGTACAGTGGAAAGTGACGGTATCGAAATTCAAACAAAAGTTAATCCTATTCGTACGAAAGATTTTAATTGGGATATCACATTTAACTACACTAGAAACCGGGGTAAGGTAGTTTCTTTAGCAGCAGAATTACCTGAAACATATGATTCAGATACTTGGATCTTTTCAGGAGTACGTTCTGGTGCTGCTCCTGGATATAGTATAGGTAACTTAATGGCTACCGATTACAAGCGTAACGATAATGGTGTCATGTTAATTAACCCATCTAGTGGACTTCCAGTTTTAGGATCGGATGTATATTTGCCCGTTGGCGATCGTATTCCAGATTTTACTTTAGGTACTATCAATAAATTAAGATATAAAAGATTTTCTACGAGTTTCTTATGGGATTTACGCATGGGGGGAGATGTTTTAAATGGTCTAGAATACCGTATGAATCTTTACGGATTATCACCAAAAACTTTAAATCGTGAGAATCCTCGTGTATTAAAAGGTGTTTGGGAAGATGGTCTGGAAAACACTGATAATCCAACACAAAATAATATGGCCGTAACACCATATTACAATTCAAACTATTACTATACCAATACATTAGCTAGAACTTATTTGGAAAAAGATATTTGGACATTTAGACTTCGTGATATCACATTGGCTTATGATATCCCAAAATCTCTAACTTCTAGAATAGGAAAGAATACTTCATTGAGTGTGTTCTGTACTGCAGTAGATGTATTTCTATTTACTAATTATACAGGTTTAGATCCAGAGACAAACTCTAATAATGCAAGTCTAGGAGGTGTTGGAGGTTTTGGTATTGATGGTGGTAATATGGGGAAACCTAGAGCATATAATTTTGGTGTTCGTTTGAAATTGTAATATAAAAGAGATTGAAATGAAAAAATATAATATTTTATTTTCCATTTTTTCTGCAGCGGCATTATTTGCCAGTTGTGAAAAATATTTGGATGTTAATGAAGATAAATCCTACCCCCAGCAAACAAGTCCTGAAAACCTTATTGCTCCCATAATTTTTAGAATGGCCGATGGGTTAACTTTTGACAATAGGACAATTAATAAATATAATCAATATTTAGTAGGTAATAACACGAGTACTACATATGTAACAAACTGGGAAAGACATGGTTATTATGCTCCCTTAGAGAATGTAGGTGAGCGTATGTGGAGAACGGTTTATTATGACATGGGATTAAACCTTGAAGATATGATAAAACAAGGTAAGGTCCAAGCTAAAACTGAATATGTGGGAATTGGGTATGCAATAAAAGCATGGGCATACCAAATGCTTACAGATATTCATGGTCCTATTATCCTTGATGAAGCTTTCCAAGAAGGTAAATTAACCTTCAAGTATCAAGATCAACCCGAGGTATATGAGCGTGTTCGTCAATGGTGTGATTCTGCTGTCAAATACTTAGAATTGGTTCCACCAGTCAGTTCTAAACGCCAGTTAGGATTATATTCTGGTGATAACATATACCAAGGTGATTTAAGCAAATGGATTAAGTTTGTATATGGTATAAAAGCGACTCAATATGGAAGAATGGTACGTAAGCCTGAATTTGTTTCACAATATGCAGATTCTGTTTCTAAATATGTAGATCTTTCTTTTGCCAGCGCTTCTGATGATGCTAAAATTAGGTTTACAGGATCTAATTCTTCCAATAGTAATCCATGGGGGCCTGAATTTGGAAGACTTACTTCATCATATTATTATTTAGCAGGAACTCCAGTTTTAAATTATCTCTCTGGTGGTATGAGAGGGGAGGTAAATTTAGATAATAAAAAACCTATAGATCCGCGATTGCCACGAATGCTTGTTAGAGCATCTGATTCAACTTTTAAAGCGGGTATTCCAGGTGCGGGAACGAATACTGGCATTCCAGTTATTATAGGGCCAAATTATGCTGATCGTATAGGTAGATTTATTTTTGACAACAAGTCATCCTTCCCAATCATGTCTTTTGCACAGCTAATGTTTCTTAAAGCGGAAGCAAAATTCTTACAGGGAGATAAAAATGAAGCCCATATAGCCTATCAAAGAGGGATTAATGGCCATATGGCCTTTGTGAATTCTTATTTCTCAGCCTCAGGTATGGGAGATGATGCTACGATAAAATCTGCTGAACTGAATGCATATTTAACAAGTGAAGAAGTGGCTCAAACTCCGGACGAATTGACACTAGCAGATATCATGGGGCAAAAGTATATTGCGCTGTGGCCATGGGGGTCTATTGAGACATGGTCTGATTTGCGTAAGTATCAATATGACTTTTCCATTTATAAACAGTATCATCCAATTTCAAACCTAATGCACGGTGATTATGCATATCGTTTAAGACCTCGCTATTATTCAGAGTACAATTGGAATAGGGTAGAGCTTGAAAAATGGGGTGGATTGGAGTCAAACTATGGTGTTATGAAGGTGTGGTTTGCCACAGAAAATTAAGAGATTATAAATTTATAGTTATGAAAATATTTAGTAAATTATTATATGTTGTTTTTGTTGCTTGCATAATGGCATTATCATGTAGTAAGCCTATTGAGGAGTACGGTGAATTGGAGCCCCTAGATGCTTCAAAAGCAATTGTTAAAGTTATTATTGGGTCAGCATATCCTAATAATCCACTAATGTATGTAAAGGCAAATGGTAAACGTATTACTCCAAAAATTTTAATGCGTCAACCATATCCAGGAGGTGGATATGGTACTAATGGTGATGCTAATAATGATTTTATTTTATTAGAGAATGGAGAAACTACATTTGAATTGGCAATCCCTAAAAAAGTAGATGATGGTTCGGATTCTATAGTATACCATTCTAAGAAGTATAATTTAGAATCTGGAGGAAAGTATACTGTTTTATTTGCTGATACAGGTGCTAATACAGTATCTACTATGATTAAGGAAGATTTAACAATTCCCGATTCAGCAACATTTAGATATCAAATAATCAATATGTTTCCTAATGTAGAATCTATAGATTTATATGTAGGTAGATGGGCTAGTGGTACGACAGCTGCTAATCACTCCTCAGAGTTGGATACTTTAATAATGAGTGATATTAAATACATGCAAGTATCAGAGCCCTTTTTATTACGTAGTGGTTTTAGGAGAACATTTAAGGTAAGACCTCACGGGGCTGATGTTATCGAAAGTACAGTGCTTGCAAGATATAGCAGTAGTGCCACCTCTACTTCAAACTACTTTGAATATTTGGATCGTAAAGTGTTAACCATTTTCACAATGGGATATGCCGGACAAACGACTTCAGCATTAATGCCTTATCTATCATTCTCAATTACAAGATAATAGTTATGAAAAAAAATAAATTATCATCAATAAAATTTAAACCTTTGTTAATGTTAGGTTTAGTTGCGGTACTTCAGTCTTGTGAACAAAGAGATGATTGGCCTCATTTTGATTCTGAAGCATTAACACCTACACCACCACCTAAAGAGGAAGTTGATTTAAACAAGACTTGGTATACTGAGACGCTTGAGAGTAAAGGTAATACAATGTTTAAGCGTTTTGTTCAAGATACTGTTTATAAGCTTCATGACGGTATTGAATATACTATTTTGCGTTTTGTAGATGGCTTGGATCAATATCAAAAGTTTCATATTATAGAAGCGGACCTTAATAATCCTAAGATAGGGATTACTTCTATGTCTGCGTATGGTATGGCTTTGCCCAACTTGCAAAACCTATCAAATATGACAAAAGATAGTGAGGGCAAACCCGGAAAGATTATAGCTGCAATTAACGGAGACAATATAGCATCAAATTCCACAAATGCTTATGGTATGCCAGCAAGTGGTTTTGTATACAATGGCAAAATTATGAAAGCAATTGCAAATACTACCGCAAATATTGTTAAACCATACTTAGGTATTAAAAGGAATGGCGAGATAGTGTTCGGTAATTCACCCTCTACTGCTACTCATCCGGTAGAATGGATAGATCAATCGGAATTTGAACATCAAGTATTTGGGTTAAATTTTGTAGTATATGGTACATGGAATAATACAGCAAATACAGATATGATTAGTAGAAGTGTGGTGGGTATTAACGAGAATGAAAACAAAATATATTTCGTGGTAGGTGACGCCCATCAAACAGCTATCGCAAGAGGAATGGGTTTACCAAATATTGCCCGGATTGTGAGAGATTTAGGTATTACTAAAGCATTTTTGACTAATAATAGTTTGTACAGTCAATTAGTGATTAGAAAAGAACAAACATTTAATGGATTATTAGATATTTCTTTTCCATTAGCCAATTTACCTATGCCATACTCTGGAACAGGAGCAAATACTCCTGCTACAATGGCAAATGGTATTGCTATATATGTTAAGTAGAACTATTTATTATCTGAGTAGTCCCTGAAATTAGATTCAAATTTCTGCGATTAAAATTCATAAAATTAAACAGTAGTAATCCTTAGATTGCTACTGTTTTTTGTTGTGCGCTCGGCATGGGCGATAACTCTAGGGTGCAAGTCCCGAACACGCCATTACAGTTGGAAGTGTTAGCCGAAGGCAAGGGTGTCCACCGTGAGGTGGAATCTGAAGGAAGCCACAGGCAAACTCTCGGTCTGACGGACAGAAACTACATATAAGGCCTACTATGCTGGATGAGGTTGCAACACAAACTAAAGTCCTATACTGTACAGAAGCATCAAGGTAAATGTAGCAGACACATGAGAGGAAAGTTATCGTTCTTACCCGGGGAGATCTCACAGACTTGTGGAATTTTTTTTTCAGAAGCAAGGAGTAAAGCTAGCTGTGAGAAGTCAGCCGATTTCGTAGTACTTGCTTACGGCAAAGCAAGGAAGGAATGAACCTTAAGTTAGTGAGCAATACACGAGAATTACCTAATGAAGGATAGAATGCAGAAAATTGATAACGTTTATCAACCTGATCACAAAAGAATAGGGCGGAACCCGAATGCTATGTGGGAGGGCAGACTTTTGTTGGGATGATTGAAAAGAACCTCACCTATACAAACACAAAAGTAGATGGACTTTTAGAACAACTCCTTGACCGTCAGAACTTGAATACAGCCTACCTACAAGTGGTCGGTAATCGTGGTGCTGGCGGTATCGATAAGATGGGCGTCGAATCCTTAGGGGATTATCTTAGAGAGCACAAAGAGCAACTTTTAGTATCCATCAAGCAAGGGGATTATTCCCCAGCTCCAGTAAGACGGGTCGAAATTCCCAAAGATAACGGGTCGAAACGAATGCTAGGCATCCCAACGGTAGTTGACCGTCTCATCCAACAGGGCATCAGTCAAATCCTCACACCAATTTACGAACCTGAATTCAGTGACCACAGCTATGGTTTTCGTCCGGGTCGCAACGCGCACCAAGCGCTTATCAAATGCAGAGAATATATTGAAAAGGGATACAAGTATGGTGTAGACATGGACTTAGAGAAGTTCTTCGATACAGTTAACCACAGTAAACTGATTGAATTATTATCGCGCAAGATTAAAGACGGAAGATTAATCTCGCTGATCCACCGTTACTTGAGAGCAGGTGTAGAAATAAACGGACGGATTACAGTCACTACAGAAGGTGTACCTCAAGGAGGCCCACTAAGTCCACTTTTGAGCAATATCATGCTTAATGAACTGGACAAAGAACTGGAATCTCGAGGACACAAATTTGTACGTTACGCTGATGACCTTATGATACTTTGTCGTAGTAAACGGAGCGCCTCACGAGTGATGGAATCGATCACAAAATTTGTTGAAGGTAAGCTGATGCTTAAAGTCAACAAAGAGAAAAGTGTGGTTAGCCATGTATCCAAGATTAAATTTCTAGGCTACAGTTTCTACAATTACAGAGGGGAATCACGTTTAGG
>PJUJ01000226.1_pt1 | contig 38509 bp, 32 predicted proteins | sample 1512321 | NCBI WGS metagenome assembly PJUJ01 (sample SAMN08177669, study PRJNA422409) | Feces metagenome, whole genome shotgun sequencing project. | isolation source: Chicken feces enriched on filter paper: beechwood xylan treatment | host: Gallus gallus | place: USA: Madison | collected 2015-01-15 | reverse complement strand
CGACGCCGACAGCGTCAACTACGGCGTCGGCGCCCAGTACAAGTTCGACGACAAGAACGGCGTGCGCGTCGACTACACGCGCCAGCAGTTCCGCGACAACGACGCCGACGACGCCAACGTCGTGTCGGTGGGCTACGCCCGCAAGTTCTAGGGCTTGGGCCAAAGAAAAAGCGCGCCGCTCTCCTTCGAGAGCGGCGCGCTTTGCCTTGTCTCGTCGAAACCTCAGGCGAAGGTTTCGGCGGCGTCCTTGTGGGTCTGCTTCGGATCGGCGCCGAACTTGTTCGGGCCGGTGGTGCCGGGCAGCAGGTAGAAGACCAGCAGCACGATGGCGCCGATCAGCGGGATCAGGCCGATGAGGATCCACCAGGCCGAACGGTCGGTGTCGTGCAGGCGGCGGAACGAGACCGCGAGGCTGGGAACGAGCATCGCCAGCGAGAACGCCAGGTTCACCAGGCTCAGGGCGTCGAAGCCGCCGTTCTCCAGGCTGTCGAAACCGCCAGTGGCGATCCGCAGGATGGTGATGACCATGCTGACAGCGAAGGTGAACAGCGCGAAGAGCCAGTATTCCGAACGACGAGCGCGTCCGGAAAATTGCGCGTACTTGCGCAGCGGTTCGAACATCAAAGACATACCCGTTTCCCTTACCCCGCGTGATGCGTGCGGTTCGCAACTTGAGCGGCGAATCCAGTTGCGTAAACCCCTGTTCTGACGCTTGACGTGATCGCTGGTCGGCCAGACCTTCGACCCAAAACGGGGGAGGAGGCGGCGATGGACAAGGCGCTGCTCGTACAGTTGCTGGGCTCGGCGCTCGCCGTCGCCCTGCTGGTGGGTCTTTCGGCCTGGGCGCGGATCGCGCGACCGACGGCGCCGCTGGACGAGGCGGCCGCTCGGCGGCTGCTGGCGGACGAGTTTCCGGATCATGGGGTCACAGCCGTCTGGATCGGCGGCGACGGCGCCAGCGTGGTGGCCCGCGCGGATGAAGATCTGGCGCTGGTGCTCTGGCGCAAGGGCGACGGCTATGTGGCGCGTTCGGCCGCCTGGCGCGACGTCGTCGCGGCCCGTCCCGCCGAAGGGAGCGTGCGCCTGGCGGCCGTCGACGGCGCGCCGCGGCTTCGCCTGGGCCAGTACCCCTGGCCGCCGCAGGAGGCCGCCGCATGAAGCCCGCCTTCGATCCGGTCCAGCTGGCCATCCCGTTCTTCGTGGTCGCCATCGTGCTGGAGGTTCTGCTGGCACGCTTTGGCAAGGCGCGGGCCAACTACGAGCCGCGCGACGCGGCCACTTCGCTGATGATGGGGCTGGGCAGCACGATCGCGGGCCTGCTGACCGGCGGCGCTGTCTTCGCCGCCAGTCTCTGGGCGTACGAGCATCGGCTGTTCACGATCCCGATGACCGCGGTGTGGGCCTGGGTCGTGCTCTTCTTCGCCGAAGACCTGACCTACTACTGGTTTCACCGCCTGGCGCACGAGCGGCGGTTCTGGTGGGCCAGCCACGTCAACCACCACAGCTCCACCCACTACAATCTGACGACCGCGCTGCGACAGACCTGGACCGGCGGCGTGGCGGGGACCTGGCTCTTGTGGCTGCCGCTGTCCTTCCTGGGTTTCCCGCCGGCCATGGTGGCGATCCAGAAGGGGATCAGCCTCGTCTACCAGTTCTGGATCCATACCGAGGCCGTGCGGCGCATGCCGGCCTGGTTCGAGGCGGTGTTCAACACCCCTTCGCACCACCGGGTGCACCACGCCCGTAACCCGCGCTATCTCGACGCCAACTACGCGGGGATCCTGATCATCTGGGACCGGATGTTCGGCACCTTCATCCCCGAGGACGACGCCGAACCGTGCCGCTACGGGATCGTGCGGAACCTGCCCAGCTTCAACCTCTTCACCAACGTCTTCCACGAGTGGATCGGCATCGCCAAGGACCTGGCGGGCAGCCGCTCGCCGCGCGAGGTGATCGGCTATCTCTTCGGGCCGCCGGGGTGGAGCCCCGACGGCTCGCGGGAGACCTCCCACACCCTGAAGGCCAAGTGGCGGGAGCGGGAGGAGAGGGCGGCGGCCGAGGTCAGGGAAGAAATCCCCGCCATTCAACAGGCTGAGGGTGAGGATTTACTGCAAGGCCGGAAGTCGCCCTCATCCTGAACTTGTCCAAGGACGAGGGCTTCATCCCGAGCCTACTTCGCCTTCGCCAGTTCCACCGCGTAGACGTGGTTGGCGCCGTGCATGTTGGAGCGGAACACCATCCACTTGCCGTCGGGCGTGAAGTTGACGTTCGGCTCCAGGCGGTAGTCGTGGGCGCTCATGTTGACCAGCTTCTCGGCGTCGATGACGCCGGGGCGGATCAGGTGCTCGGAGTCCGGGGCATGGATGCCGGCGACGTCGGGAATGCCGCGCGGGTGCATCAGGTAGAGCCACTTTCCGTCGGGCGCGTGGGCGACCATCTCGCTGTCGCCGCCGTCGCCGGCGAACAGCTTGCCGTCGGGGCTGGAGTTGAAGTGCACCGACCAGGCGTTGCGCTCGACGTGGTACCAGGTGCGCTTGCCGGTCGCGATCTCGTAGCCGGCCACCCAGAAGTCTTCGCCGCGCGGGGTCTGCAGGTCGTACCAGACGGTCTTGCCGTCGGCGCTGAACCACTCGTGGCCGGCGATCTCCATGTTCATGGTGCGGGTGTGGATCTTCACCGGCTTGGCGCCCGGCTGGTCGGTGCGCAGCAGCCACAGCCGGTCGACCTTGTGCCAGGGACCCTCGTGGCAGAACATCAAGAGGTTCGGATCGGTCGGCGAGAACTGCAGGTGGTTCAGCCAGTCGGTCGCCGCGTGCACGACGCGCTTCTCGCCCGTGCGGGTGTCGATGACGAACATCTCCATCGGGATCTTCGATTCGAGCCGCTCGTTCAGGCGCACTTCCTTGGCCTCGGCGAAGCTCAGTGGCTTGCCGTCCGGACCCACCGCCTCGTAGGCGGCCTGGTCGAAGCGGTTGTCACGCTTGAGCATGCCGTCAGGACGGGTCTCGATCTCGGGCTTGGTGACGACCACGCCGCCCAGCAGGGTCTCGTCGGCGTTGATCGTCTGGATGTCGCCGCGGTCGAACCTGGCGACCACGCGCACCTTCTTGCTGTCGATGTCGACGGCCTTGACCACCCGGGTCTTGCCCTCGGTGACGATGTAGTAGGCCGAGCGGGTCTTGCGGCCGACGAACAGGAACTTGCCGTCCTCCTCGACCAGCGGCGCCAGCTTGCGGGTGGCCAGGTCTACCGTGCTCAGGCCCTTGGGCGTGGCGATGACCAGCTTGTCGCCCTGGGGCGTGTAGCCGTTGTAGTTGAAATAGAGGCTGCTCGAGCCCGGCTCGTCCGACAGGCGCACGACGCGGTGGCCGGTGTCCTTGTCGATCCACTCGCGCGGCGGCTGGGCGGCCGGCGCTTGGGCGAAGGCGGGCAGGGCGAGGGCGAAGGCGGTCGCCAGGCCGATCAGGACGGTTTTCACGGCTTCACCTTCACGGCGGCGACGTTCGGACGCTCGGGGTTCTTCATGCCGTGCCCTAGGTAGAAGCTGGTGTGCGGCGGCTGGTTGTAGGCGGTGTTCTGCCAGGCGATCCCGGCGCGATAGACCGGATCGTGCATCAGGGTGACCAGGCGGCGGTCGGTCGCATAGGGCGTCACGTAGATGCGCAGGAAGGTGTTGTCCTCCGAGCGCAGGATCACCTCCTCGCGCCAGTCGCCCAGGATGTCGGCCGACAGGGTCGGGGTGGCCTTGGTGCCGTTGTTCGAGGTCATGCCCTCGGCGTTCAGCAGCATCTTGCTCTCGCCCTTCAGCCAGTCCCACTTGAAGATCTTGTTGCGGTCGAGCAGTTCGCGCAGCTCGTCGCCATCCCACCAGACGCCGAAGTTCATCTGCGACGGGCGCTTGACGCCTTCGATCGGCTTGCCCTTGACGGTGTAGAGGACGTCGGAGTTGCTGGCCCAGGCCTCGGCGCCCGGGAAGCGCGGATCGATGTCGAAGGCGACGCCGCGGCCGGTGTCCTTATCGGTCGGCGTGGTCCACAGCACTTCGCCGGTCTTGGCGTCGACCATGGCCGAGCCGATGCCGCCGTTCATCTTCGGGCTCTCGTTGACGCCGAAGCGCTCAAGGCCCGGACGGTCGGGGTCCAGGTCGCCCAGGTGCAGGGCGTCGCCGTGATAGAGCTTGGCGGTCCACAGCGGCTTGCCGTCGGCGTCCAGCGCCATCGAGCCGTAGACGATCTCGTCGCGGCCGTCGCCGTTGAGGTCGCCGATCGACAGCTGGTGGTTGCCCTGGCCGCCGAAGCCTTCCGGCACGCCGGGGGCGGCGCTGTCGAACACCCAGCGCTGGGTGATCTTGCCGTTCCTGAAGTCCCAGGCGCTGACCGTGGTGCGGGCATAATAGCCGCGGCCCATGATGATGCTGGGATGCTGGCCGTCCAGATAGGCCGTGCCCGCCAGGAAACGGTCGGAGCGGTTGGCGTAGCCGTCGCCCCAGAGCTTGGTCATCTGCTCGGTGGTGGGGGCGTCGGTGGTCGGATCGCGCGGCGCGGCGAACGGTACCGAATCCAGGGCGGCGCCGGTGCGGCCGTCGAACACGGTCAGGAACTCCGGTCCCTTCAGGATCCGGCCCGTCAGCTTGGCGACCATGGCGCCGTCCGGCTTGATCTCGGCGCCGGTCTTGTCCTTGGTCGGGGTCTCGACAGGGCCGCCGCGCCAGTCGGCGTTGGCGTCGCCCAGCACCTTGCCCGTACCGTCCACCGTGCCGTCCGACGTGCGCACGGCGATCTCGGCACGGCCGTCGCCGTCGAAGTCGAAGACCTGGAACTGGGTGTAGTGGGCGCCGGCGCGGATGTTACGGCCAAGATCGATGCGCCACAGGCGCTTGCCGTCCAGCGTATAGGCGTCCAGCAGGACCGGACCGGTATAGCCCGAGAAGGCGTTGTCCTTGGAGTTGGTCGGATCCCACTTGAGGACGATCTCGTAGCGGCCGTCGCCATCCAGGTCGCCGACGCTGGCGTCGTTGGCGGTGTACTCGTAGGCCACGCCGTCGGGCGTCACGCCGCCGGCGGGCTTCTGCAGCGGGATCGTCAGGAAGCCGTCCTTAAGGGCGATGGTCTCGCCCTCGACCGGGCCGTCCTTGCCCTTGGTCACGGTCTTGAGGGTGTAGCGCGATCCGGCGACGCCGGCCTTGTCGACGAAGTTGGTGGCGAAGGCGAGCGGCTTGGCGTTCAGCTTCTTGCCGTCGCGATAGAGATTGAAGGCCAGGCCCGGAGCGTCTTCGCCGGTGTAGCGCCAGGAGACCAGCACGCCGCCGTCGACGGCGGGGGCGGCGACCAGGCCGCGGTCGAGATGCTCGACCTGGCGGGGGGCGGCGAGAGCGGGCAGGGCCAGCAGCGAAGCGGCGGCAGAGGCCAGCATGGCGGCCTTGCGAAGGCGGTAGGGCATTGAGCTTCCCCCCAAGGGATTATGCGCGTTGTTGGGGCGATCTTCGCATGCCGACCAAAAGTCGCAAGAAATTTCCCATAAATTGCACCGTTGTTTCATATATTGAAATTCAAGCTTCGCCGGTTGAGTTCCGGCGCGGATTTCGCTTCGCGGTTTGGCTTGCGCGGGGCAGGGTGCCGAACGGACAGTTTTTCTACGGGGCTCGCCCGAGAAATCTCAATTGACCCCATCGGCGCAGTGGAGATTTAAGCGCTCCAACTTGGCGCCGGTTCGACGTCGAGGCGCCGCGCGCGCATTTGTTCACCCAAAGGCCGCGTGCCGCAGCCGGAACCAGGACGACGATCAGGACATGACCGCCGACTCCCTTGCCGCGCAACGCCCCGCCGCGGCGCGCCGCCCGCTGTTTCGCAGGCGGTCAGCGATCCCCGGGTTCGGCCTGACCCTGGGCGTGACGCTGTCGATCCTGTCGCTGGTGGTGCTGATTCCCCTTTCGGCCGTCGCGCTGAAGGCGGCCGAGCTGTCGCCGTCCGAGTTCGTGGCCGCCGCCTTTTCCGAGCGCGCCCTGGCCGCCTACCGCCTGACCTTCGGGGCTGCGCTGGTGGCGGCGATCGCCAACGGCGTGTTCGGCGTGCTGACCACCTGGGCGCTGGTGCGCTACGAGTTTCCGGGCAAGACCATCATCAATGCCCTGGTCGACCTGCCCTTCGCCCTGCCGACCGCCGTGGCTGGCATCGCCCTGGCCACCCTCTATGCGCCCAACGGCTGGATCGGGCAGTTCCTGACGCCGCTGGGGATCAAGGCCGCCTACAACCCGGCCGGCGTCACCATCGCCCTGATCTTCATCGGTCTGCCGTTCGTGGTTCGCACGATCGAGCCGGTGATGCGCGACCTGTCGGCCGACGTCGAGGAGGCCTCGGCCAGCCTTGGCGCGGGGCGCCTGCAGACGATCTGGCGCGTGATCCTGCCGGCCCTGGGTCCGGCGTGGCTGACCGGCTTCGCCATGGCCTTTGCGCGTGGCGTCGGCGAGTACGGCTCGGTGATCTTCATCGCCGGCAACATGCCCTACAAGTCCGAGATCGCGCCGCTGCTGATCATCATCCAGCTGGAGCAGTTCCAGTACGCCCAGGCCGCTTCGATCGCGGTGGTCATGCTGGTGGTGTCGTTCCTGATGCTGTTCGTCATCAACGCCATCCAGGCCTTTTCCCGGAGGTTCGTCTGATGGCGCGCGCCCGTCACCCCACCGAGGATCCGACCTGGGTCAAGGCGCTGGTCATCGGCGTCGTCATGGTCTTCCTGGCGCTGGTGCTGATCCTGCCGCTGGTCGCGGTGTTCGCCGAGGCCCTGCGCAAGGGCGTGCCGGAGGCCGTTGAGGCCGTGCTGCACGAGGACGCCCTGGCGGCGGTCAAGCTGACCCTGCTGACGGCGGCCATCGCCGTGCCGTTCAACGCCATCTTCGGCCTCTGCGCCTCCTGGGCCGTGGCCAAGCACGACTTTCCGGGCAAGGCCTTCCTGATCACCCTGATCGACCTGCCGTTCTCGGTTTCGCCCGTCGTGGCGGGCCTGATCTACGTGCTGGTGTTCGGCATGCAGGGCTGGCTGGGCGAATGGCTGCTCGACAACGACCTGAAGGTCATCTTCGCCGTGCCCGGCATCGTGCTGGCCACCGTGTTCGTGACCTTCCCGTTCGTGGCCCGCGAGCTGATCCCGCTGATGCAGGAGCAGGGAACCAGCGAGGAGGAGGCCGCCATCTCGATGGGCGCTTCTGGCCTCTACACCTTCTGGCGGGTGACCACGCCCAACGTGCGCTGGGGCCTGCTGTACGGCGTGCTGCTGTGCAACGCCCGCGCCATGGGCGAGTTCGGCGCGGTGTCGGTGGTCAGCGGCCACATCCGCGGCCTGACCAACACCATGCCGCTGCATGTCGAGATCCTCTACAACGAGTACGACTTCGTGGGGGCGTTCGCGGTCGCGGCTCTGCTGTGCCTGCTCGCCATCGTCACCCTCGTGCTGAAGACCGCCCTCGAAGTCGCCCAGCCGGCCGTTCGCGGCCGCGGCGGACACTAAACGGAACGCGAAGACGCCATGACCATCTCCATCCGTTCCGTCCAGAAGCAGTTCGGCCGCTATCCGGCGCTGAACAACGTCGATCTGGAGATCGCCGACGGCGAACTGCTGGCGCTGCTGGGGCCGTCGGGCTCGGGCAAGACCACGCTGCTGCGCGCCATCGCCGGCCTGGAGTTCCCCGACGCCGGCCAGGTGCTGTTCCACGACAAGGACGTCACCTACGCCTCGGCCGCCGCGCGCCGCGTGGGCTTCGTCTTCCAGCAGTACGCGCTGTTCAAGCACATGACCGTGGCCAAGAACATCGCGTTCGGCCTCGACGTCCGCAAGGGCAAGGACAAGCCGCCGAAGGCCGAGATCGCCAGGCGCGTCGACGAACTGCTGAAGCTGGTCGAGCTTGACGGCCTGGGCGGCCGCTATCCCTCGCAGCTGTCGGGCGGCCAGCGTCAGCGCGTGGCCCTCTCGCGCGCCCTGGCGGTGCAGCCCAGCGTGCTGCTGCTCGACGAGCCGTTCGGCGCGCTGGACGCCACGGTGCGCAAGTCGCTGCGCAAGGAACTGCGCCGGGTGCACGACGCCACGGGCGTGACCACCATCTTCGTCACCCACGACCAGGAAGAGGCCCTGGAACTGGCCGACCGCGTGGCCATCCTCAACAAGGGGCAGATCGAGCAGATCGGCAGCCCGCGCGAGGTGCACGACAACCCGGCCTCGGCCTTCGTCTGCGGGTTCGTGGGCGAATCCAACCGCTTCGAAGGCAAGGTCGAGGGCGGCAGGTTCACGGCGGGTCCGCTGGCGCTGCCGGCGCCGGGCGTCGCCGACGGCGCGGCCGTGGCCTTCGTGCGGCCGCATGACTTCGTGCTGGCCGATCAGGGCGTCGAGGCGCGGATCGAGCGCGTCAACGCCCAGGGCGCCCTGGCGCGGGTCGATGCGGTGCTGGCCAGCGGGGCCCGCATCGAGATCGCCGCTTCGCGCGCCGACGCCGACCGTTTCGCCGGCTCGGTGAAGCTGGCCGTCGGCAAGAGCCACGTCTACGCGGCGTGACGATCCGGGGACCCGCAGGTCCCCGGTCTTCTATTGCTGCTGCTGTTGTTGCTGTTGACGCTGCTGGTCCTGATGGACTGCGGCGGCGTCGCCGCGTCGACGCGCGCCGAACGAGGCCGGCTTGGCCAGGCGCAGGAACTCGGGCTCGGCCAGGGCCGCGCGGGCCCGGCGCACCGTCACGCCGACGGCCAGATGGCTCTCGGCGTCGCCCTTGTAGACCCCGCGTGATGGCGTGACGTCGGCATAGTCGCGGCCCACGGCCACGGCCACGTGGCGCTCGCCGGTCAGGCAGTTGTTGGTCGGGTCGAAGCCGACCCAGCGCAGGCTGGGCAGGAACACCTCGACCCAGGCGTGGGTGGCGTCGGGGTCCGAGCGGTCGCCGGCGTCGCGGTCGGTGAACAGATAGCCCGACACGTAGCGCGCCGGCAGGCCCCAGCTGCGGCAGATCGCCAGCATGATGTGGGCGAAGTCCTGGCAGACGCCGCTGCCGGCCTCCAGCGCCAGGTCGATGGGGCTGTCGGCGTCGGTGACGCCGGGCTGGTAGCCGAAGGACTGATAGAGGGTCTCGTTCAGGCGGCGCAGGGCCGTCAGCGGGTCCTGCCGGCGCAAGACCTCCAGATCATGCTGGGCGATGAAGGCCAGCAGGCGCTCGGTGGTCTGCACGAAGCCGTGGGGGCGCAGGAAGTCGAAGCATTCGCCGCGAACGAACTCGCTGCGCAGGCGATCCCATTCGCCGATGTCCAACCGGTCGGGCAGTTCGACCGCGTGCTCGGTCTCCACCGCCGAACGGGCGATGATGGTCAGTCGATCGTGCGGGTGCGGCACGTCGAAGTGGTAGACGGCGTTGCCGAAGCTGTCGGGATAGGAAAACAGCTGGGCGGCCGGGTCGAGGTCCAGCTCAAAGCTGACCAGTCGCTGGCGCGCGCCCTTCTGGGGCTGCATCCAAAGCTCCATCAGGCTTTCGCGGACGGGGCGCTCGTAGTGGTACTGGGTGACGTGGCGGATTTCGAGCAGCATGGTCAGGCCGGCAGACGGAGTTCGAGGGGATAGGCGACGAAGGTCTCGTAGATCGCGTCGTGGATGCGAGCGCACTCGTTGACCACGGTGGTCAGCAGGGCGCCGGCGCCGATGGTCTCCAGTTCGTCGACGTCGGCGTACTGCAAGCGCGCTTTCAGCTTGCCGGCCAGGCGCTCGGGCGCGGCGCGGCCGGCGGCCTCGACGTGGCGGGCCAGCGCGGTCAGGTGTTCCTCGATGCGCGAGGTGGCGAAGCGGATCGAGCGCGGGAAGTCCTCGTCGAAGACCAGGAACTCCAGGATGTGCCGGGGCTCGATCTCGGCGGTGTAGACGCGCAGATACGGCTCCAGGGCGCAGGCCATGCGCAGCAGGCTGACCAGGGCCAGGTGGTCGTGGATCTCGCGGCTGGGAGCCTGGGCGAAACACACCTCCAGCAGGCTGGAGACCAGCTGGGCGCGCTCCAGGTACATGCCAAGCATCATGAACCGCCAGCTTTCGCCATGGCTCATGGTGGCGTCGGCCGCGCCCTTGAACAGGTGCACGTCGGCGATGACGTCGTGCAGGTACGCCACCGAATTGTCGGCGAACTCGGCCTCGGCGCTGGCGTCGGTGACGCGCAGATAGAGGACGTTCAGCCGTTCCCAGGTCTCGGTGGTGATCTGGTCGCGCACCTGGCGGGCGTTCTCGCGGGCCATGGTCAGGGACGAGACCACCGAGTTGGGGTCGGAGCGATCCAGCACCAGGGCGCGCGCGGCCTCGAACGGCGAGACCTTGCCGGCGCCGTCGTCGCCGACGGCGGACAGGGCGATCCACACCGCCTGCATGCCGGAATCGGTCTGGTCCAGCGTGGCGTTCAGCATCACGCTCGACAGGCGCGACAGGTGTTCGGCGCGCTCGATATAGCGGCCCAGCCAATAGAGGCTGTCGGCGACCCGAGCGAGCATCATGCGAGCGACCTCTTGAAGTTGGGGAGAGCGAGCATCATTGCGGGCCTCCCTTGCCGTGGCCATTGCCGTTGTGGTGGCCGTTCTCCTCGGCCAGCACCCAGGTGTCCTTGGAGCCGCCGCCCTGGCTGGAGTTGACCACCAGCGAGCCGCGCTTCAGCGCCACGCGGGTGAGGGCGCCTGGTGTGACGATGGTCTTCTCGCCCGACAGGATGAACGGGCGCAGGTCGACGTGGCGCGGTTCGATGCGGCCGTCCACGAGGCAGGGCGCGGTCGACAGCTGGATCGTCGGCTGGGCGATGTAGTTGGCCGGATCGGCCTTCAGGGCCTCGGCGAACTCGGCGCGCTCCTGGGCGCTGGCGTGCGGGCCGACCAGCATGCCGTAGCCGCCCGAAGCGCCGACGGCCTTGACCACCAGCTTGTCGAGATTGTCGAGCACGTGGCTGAGCTGGCTCTTCTCGCGGCAGAGATAGGTCTCGATGTTGGGCAGGATCGGGTCTTCGCCCAGGTAGTAGCGGATGATGTCCGGCACGAAGGCGTAGACGGCCTTGTCGTCGGCGACGCCGGTGCCCGGGGCGTTGCAGATCACCACGTTGCCGGCGCGATAGGCGTTGAACAGGCCCGCGGCGCCCAGCGACGAATCCCGGCGGAAGGTGAGGGGATCGATGAAGTCGTCGTCGACCCGGCGATAGATCACGTCCACCCGGCGCAGGCCCGTGGTCGTGCGCATGTAGACCATGTTGTCGTGGACCACGAGATCGCGGCCCTCGACCAGCGGCACGCCCATCAGGCGGGCGAGATAGGCGTGTTCGTAGTAGGCGCTGTTGTAGACGCCGGGGGTCAGCACCACGACCTGCGGATCTGAGCGCCAGTCGGCGCTCATGCTCTTCAGCGTGGCCAGCAGCAGGTCGGGATAGCGCTCGACCGGCCGCACGCCGGCCTCGCGATAGGTGCCGGGGAAGGTGCGCTTGGCCGCGTCGCGGTTGGCCAGCATGTACGAGACGCCGGACGGGACGCGCAGATTGTCCTCCAGCACCGCGAACTCGCCGTCCTGGCCGCGGATCAGGTCGCTGCCGCAGACATTGGCGTACGACTTGTGCGGCACGTAGAGGTTCTGCATCTCGCGCCGGTACGAGGGCGCGCCCAGCACCAGTTCGCGCGGCACCACGCCGTCCATCAGGATCTTCTGCTCGCCGTAGATGTCGGCGAGGAACATGTTCAGGGCCTGCAGCCGCTGGGTCAGGCCCGACTCGATCCGCGCCCACTCGGCGGCGGGGATGATTCTGGGGAAAAGGTCGGTGGGGATGATCCGTTCGGTGGCGCTGCCGGCGCCGTAGACGGTGAAGGTGATGCCTTGCAGCAGGAACGAGCGCTCCAGCGTCTTCTGCCGATCGGCCAGGGCCGAGGCGCCCAGGGTCGCCATCCGCGACTGCAACGGGGCGTAGTGGGCCCGCACGTCGCCGCCGGCGGCGAACATCTCGTCATAAGCCACGCCTGGCAGGTACGCCGCGCCCGTCATCGGCAGGGTTGGGGCCTCGTCCAGGCTCTGTAGTTTTGCCGCCACGCCGGTGTCCACGTTGATTGTCCGTCTCTTGGACCCGCGCCGAAGCGGCGCTGGTCGATGGAAACCTAGAACGCCTCGAAAAGGTTCGCGGCGGATTTCGACCTTCGCCCCGCGGTTGCGCATGACTGCCTAGCATTTGGGCGCCGATTGCCGGGCCAGAGAAGTCGAGATCGTTCGCTCCCGCAGCATTTCGTCGGGTGACAGCCGTGAAGCGCCCGACTACACGAGGTCCTGGGGGCGCTCCGTGCGGGGACTAGGCTTGGTGCGTAAGACGACAGTCCTGGGCTTGGCCGCCGCCATGGCGGCGGTAGCGGCTCAGGCGCAAGCGGACGAACCATCGGCGACCATCACCGGCGTCGAGGATCGCGCCCTGCGCGAAGCCATTCAGCGCGCCCTGACCCAGTCCGACGGCCCTCCCGCCAGCCGTTCCGAAGCCCGCCGCCGCGCCCGTGACGCCGCCGACGACGCCGTCGCCGTGCTGCGCGCCGAGGGCTATTACGCCTATGTCGTCGACCCCGACGTCACCGAGACCGACCCGCCGCGCGGCACGGTGAAGGTCACGCCCGGCCAGCTGTTCGTCATAGCCGACCCGCGGATCGACTGGTCCGGCGCGCCGCCCGACGAGGGCGTCCGCGAGCGCGCATTCTCGGTGCTGGGCCTGACCGAAGGCTCCGCCGGCCGGGCCGCAGAGATTCTCGGCGCCGAAGGCCGGGCCGTCGCCCAGGTGCAGAAGCTGGGCTACGCCGACGCCATGGCCGACCCGCGCCAGGTGATCGTCGACCACGCCGATCACACCGTCCGCCCGACCTTCATCATCGCCGCCGGAGACCTGGTGAAGGTCGATGGGGTGGAACTGTCGACCAAGGGGCGCACGCGGATCGAGTGGCTGCAGCGCCTGGCCCCCTGGAAGGAAGGCGACGTCTACGATCCCGAAGACATCGCCGAGCTCGAGCGCCGCCTGCGCGACACCGGCGTCTACGACACCGTGTCGGTGGCCCTGGCCCCCAAGGACAAGGCGTTGGCGAACGGGCTGCGTCCGATCCAGGTCACCCTGGCCGACCGCGCTTCTCGCACGCTCGAACTGGGCGCTGGCTATTCGACCAGCGAAGGCCCTGGCGTCGACGCCAAGTGGATCCGCTACAACCGCCTGCGCCGCGCCGACACAACGACGATCACCAGCCGCGTCGCCAAGCTGGAAAAGAGCCTGGAAGGCTCGGTGGCGCTGCCGCACTGGGGCCGTCCGCAGCAGACCCTGAAGCTGACCAGCCGGGTGTTCGCCGACACCACCGACGCCTATGACGAAACCGGCGCCACGTTCAGCGCCGACCTTACGCGCCGTCTGCAGACGACCAGATACCGTACCTACGGCCTGTCCGTGGACCTGTCGCAGACCAAGGAACTGACCACCGCCAACGGCCTGCCCGTGGGCCAGCGCCTGAACCTGGCGACCTTCACCGCACTGGGCGCCTATGCCTGGGACTATTCGGACAACATCCTTGACCCCCGCCGCGGCTGGCGGGTCGAGGCGCGGGCCGAGCCGACCGCCATCACCGGCGAGACCAGCCTCGTCTACATCCGCACCCAGGCCCAGGGCTCGGCCTATATCCCCTTCGGCAAGGAGGCCGACACGGTGCTCGCCGGCCGCCTGAAGCTGGGCGCCATGCTGGGCGGCACCATGCCGGAAGTCCCGGCCTCGCGGCGCTTCTATTCCGGCGGCGGTGGTTCGGTGCGAGGTTACTCCTATCAGGCCATCGGTCCGCGCCTTTCGGACAACACCCCTCAGGGCGGCTTGTCGCTGTTCGAGGGCTCGATCGAGCTGCGCCATCGGTTCACCCAGCAGTGGGGCGGGGTGGTGTTCATCGACGCCGGCGCCGTGGGGACCGAGCCGACCCCGAACACCCGCGACTTCAGCGTCGGCGCCGGCTTCGGCGTCCGCTACGACCTGGGCTTCGGGCCCATCCGCGCCGACATCGCTTTCCCGCTCGAGAAGCGCGAGGGCGACGCGGCATTCCAGATCTATCTCAGCATCGGGCAGAGCTTTTGACCGACGCCGCGCCGCCGCCAGAACCCGTCGAGCAAGTGGCCGAAGCCGCGGCCAAGGTCGCGCGCCGCATCGGCGGCCCCGGCTGGCTGATCATCATCTCGGTGACGCTGGTGGCCATCGTCGCGCTGGTGCTCGGCGTCGTGCGCTACGGCGTGATCACACCGCAGGGCCGGGCCTTCCTCGAAGCCCGCACCAGCGGCCTGAAGCTGGGCCGCATCGGCACGCTGAAGATCGAGGGCCTGTCTGGCGACATCTGGCGTGACTTCGGGGTTCGCCGGCTGACCATCTCCGACGAGAAGGGCGTCTGGCTGGAGGGCGCGGACCTGCGCGTGGTCTGGAAGCCGCGCGAGCTTTGGTGGCGGCGTTTCCACGCCGAAAGCATCGAGGCGCGCCAGGTGATCCTGGTGCGCCGTCCGACCTTGGGCCCCAAGGGCAAGTCGGGCGCCGCGCCGATCTCGGCCGATCTCGACGCCTTCAAGCTGCGGCTGGTGACCCGCCCGGCGTTCAGCAACGTCGCCGGCGATTTCGACCTGTCGGGCGCCTACGAGATGGCGCGCATGGGCGGCCAGGCCGGACGGCTGTCGGCCGCCAGCCGGCTGCACCCCGGTGATCACCTGGACCTCGTCTTCGACCTGGGCCGCGACAAGACCCTGCTGCTGACGGCCGTGGGCCGCGAGGCCAAGGGCGGCGCCTTGGCCGGAAGCCTCGGTCTTCCCGCCGATCGCCCCTTCATGCTCGACGCCAAGGCCAATGGCACGACCGAGGCCGGCGCCTTCACCGTCAAGGCCCAGAGCGGCCAGGACGTGCCCCTGCGCGCCGGCGGCGCCTGGAACGCCCAGGGCGGTTCGGCCAGCGGTCATGTCGATCTGGCCGCCTCCAGCCACACCGATCTCTACGAGCGGATGTTCGGGGCGGAGGTGGATGTCGACGTGGTCGGTCGCAAGGCCGGCGCGCTGACCGATCTGTCCCTGAGGCTGCGGGCGCCCAACCTGTCGCTGGACGCTCGCGGTCCGGCCGATCTGACCAAGCGCCGCACGGCGCCGGAAGGCGTGACCTTCTCGGCGGCCGTGAAGGATCTCTCGAAGATCACGCCGATGCCGAAGATGGGCGCGGCCAAGGCGCAGGGCGTCTTCAAGCTGGGTGACGGCGGCTTCTCGGTCGAAGGGCCGGGCGACGTGTCCAATCTGGAACTGTTCGGCTATCGCCTGGCGCGGGCCAAGGGTCCGGTCTTCGTCGGCTGGAGCAAGGGCGAACTGACCATCCGCGCCTCGGCCGCGGGCGAGGGCGGAGCGGGCGAGGGGCTTCTGGCGCCGCTGGGCCGTGCGCCCAAGGCCGACTTCGAAGGCGCGCGCCTGAAGGACGGCCGCTTCCTGATCAAGCGGGCCAAGGTGATCGCGCCCAATGTCGTGGTCGAGGCCAAGGGCGAGCGCGGCCTGCTGGGCGGTCTTTCGTTCGACGGCACGGCCAAGGTCGCGTCGTTGGCGCCGATCCGGCAGGGCATGAAGGGCTCGGCCGCGATCAAGTGGTCGGCCAGCCAGGCCCGCAACAAGCCCTGGAACTTTGACGCCGAAGCGCGGGGCGCCGGCTTCGCCAGCGGCATGGCCGAACTGGACCGCCTTCTGGGCGCCGCGCCGCGGGTTTCGGCCCGCGCGGCCTGGGACAACGGCAAGCTGTCAGTGGCCGACGGCAAGCTGGACGGCGCGGCCGCGCGCGCCCGCACTTCGGGCGTGATGAACCCTGGCGGCAATCTCGCCTTCAAGCTCGACTGGTCGGCCGAGGGGCCGTTCGGCGCTGGCCCGGTGGAGGTCAGCGGCAAGGCTTCCGGCACGGGGGCGATCACCGGAACCCTAACCGCGCCGCGCGCCGACCTGCAGGCGGCGTTCGACAGCATCGACCTGCCGCGGCTGCCGCTGAAGGACGCCAAGCTGTCGGTGACCTTCGCCAAGCGCGCCGACGGCGGCGACGGCACGGCCGCGCTGCAGGCGACCAGCCAGTACGGGCCCGCGCGCGCCAGCACCGCCTTCGGCTTCGCCCCCGGCGGCCTGGAGCTTTCCGACCTGGACGTCGACGCCGGCGGGCTGAAGGCCGGCGGTGCGGCCTCGTTGCGCAACGGCCGTCCCGCGACCGCCGACCTGACCGTCGCCGTCGGGCCGGGCGCCTTCCTGGCCCAGGGCTCGGTGACCGGTTCGGTAAAGATCGTCGACGCGGCCGGCGGCCCGACAGCGACGCTCGACCTGGCGGCCCAGGACCTCACCGGCGGAGCGTGGAAGGTGCGCAACGCCGCGATCAAGGCCTCCGGCCCGATGGACCGCCTGCCGCTGAGCCTCGATGCGCGCGGCGAAGGTCCGTCCGGACGATGGCGGCTGGCGGGTTCGGGTCTGCTGGCCCAGCAGCCCGACGACTATCTGCTGACCCTCGACGCCAAGGGCCGGATGGCGCGCACCGAGGTCTCCACCCGTGAAGCCGCGCAGATCCGCTTCGGCGGTGCGCGCACCTCGGGCCGCGTGCGGCTCAATGTCGGCGACGGACGCGCCGACCTCGACCTCGACGTCGGCGGAGAACTGGCCAATCTGCGCGCCGATCTTGTCGGTGTCAGCCTGACCGCGCTCAATCCCGACCTGACCGGCCGCATCGACGCCCGGGTCTCGATGCGTGGCCAGGGCGAAGCGCTGGACGGCGAGCTCGACGCCAACCTGTCGGGCGCTCGTGAACGCGGCGCCAAGGCCGAGCAGTCGCTGGACGCCACCATCCACGGCGACCTGCGCGACAAGGTCATGACCATCCGCGCCAGCGGCAGCAACCCGCAGGGCCTGAAGGCCGAAGCCGACCTGACCCTGCCGACCGAAGCTTCTGCCAAGCCTTTCCGACTGGCGATCGATCGCCGTCGGGCGGTGCAAGGGCGCTTCCTGGCCCAGGGCGAGATCAAGCCGCTGTGGGACCTGCTGATCGGTCCCGAACGCGGGCTGTCGGGCAAGATCGACGCCGAGGGTTCATTGGCCGGCACGCTGGCCGATCCGCGCCTGATCGGCCGCGCCTCGCTGTCGGGCGGCCGGTTCGAGGACGGCCAGACCGGCCTGCGCCTGCAGGACGTGGCGATCACCGCCAATCTCGCCGACAACGCCATCGACGTCAGCCAGGCCCAGGCCGGCGACGGCCGAGGCGGGACGGCTTCGGGCGCGGGACGGATCAGCCTGGCGCGCGACGGCGTCGGCAGCTTCCGCCTGGACATGAAGAACTTCCAGGTGATCGACAACGAACTGGCCAAGGCCCAGGCCACCGGCCAGACGACGATCAACCGCGCCGCCGACGGCAAGGTGAAGCTGTCCGGGGCCCTGACCATCGATCGCGCCGACGTCTCGGCCCAGTCCAAGACCCCGGCCGGCGTCGTCTCCATGGACGTCATCGAGCGCAACCGGCCGCAGGATCTGGTTCAAGGCGTCGAGATCCAGGCGCGCAAGCCCAACTCGGGCATGGCGCTGGACGTCACCCTCAAGGCTCCGCGCCGGATCTTCGTGAAGGGCAGGGGCCTGGACGTCGAGCTGTCGCTGGACGCTCATGTGGGCGGCACCACCGCCAGCCCGGTGCTGGACGGCGTGGCTCGCGTCGTGCGCGGCGAGTACGATTTCGCCGGCAAACGCTTCGAGTTCGACGACGATGGCGTCGTGCGCCTGGCCACCCAGCTGGAGCGCATCCGCCTGGACCTGACCGCCACGCGCGAGGACGACGCCCTGACGGCGATCATCCAGGTCAGGGGCACCGCGGCCAAGCCCGAGATCACCCTGACCTCCAAGCCCGAACTGCCGCAGGACGAGGTGCTGTCGCAGGTGCTGTTCGGCTCGTCCGCCGCCCAGCTGTCGCCGATCGAGGCCGCTCAGCTGGCTTCGGCCCTGGCCTCGCTGGCCGGTGGCGGCGGTTTCGACGTGATCGGCAACCTGCGCAGCTTCGCGCGGCTCGACCGCCTGGCCTTCGCCGAGAGCAGCACCGGCATGACCGTGGCCGGCGGCAAGTACGTCACCGACGACGTCTATGTGGAGATCATCGGCGGCGGCCGCGAAGGTCCGGCCGCTCAGGTCGAATGGCGCATCCGGCGGGCGCTGTCGCTGGTCTCGCGCCTGGGCGGCGACGGCGACGCCAAGCTTTCGGTGAAGTGGCGAAAGGACTACAGGTAGAGCCGCGCACGGCAAGGCTGTTGCGCGGCCGCCCGGTTTCCTCGCCAAAGGAAACAACGTTTTGCCCGCGTTCCCTGGACTAGGCTTTCGCCCAAGGGAGACAGCGAATCCATGCGGATCGACGACGAAGATCGGGCTGTCCTGGGGAGTTTGGCCGCCGATGGGCCCCGGATGATCGACCGGGCCGTCGCTTGGTGCGCCATCAACTCGGGCAGTCGCCACATCGCGGGCCTGGAACGGCAGAGGCGGGCCTTAGTCGAGGCCTTTTCCGCGCTGCCCGCCGCGCCGGCCGAGGTCCCGCTGACCGCCTCGCCCGAGATCGCCAGCGATGGTCGCCAGGTCGAACAGGCCCATCCGCCGGCCATCGCCGTCGTAGTGCGCCCCGAAGCGGCGATCCAGGTGGTGCTGACCGGCCACTACGACACGGTCTATCCCGAAACCTCCGGCTTCCAGACCGTCAGCACCCGCCCAGACGGCGCCCTGCATGGTCCCGGCATCGCCGACATGAAGGGCGGCCTTTCGGTGATGCTGGGCGCGCTGGAGGCGTTCGAGCGTCATCCCAAGGCCTCCAACCTCGGCTACCGCGTGCTGATCTCGCCCGACGAGGAGATCGGCTCGATCGCCTCAGGGCCGGTCCTTTCCGACTTCGCGCGCCTGGGCCACGTGGGCCTGACCTACGAGCCGGCCCTGGCGGACGGAGCGCTTGCCAGCGTGCGCAAGGGCTCGGGCAATTTCCACATCGTGGTCCACGGCCGGGCCGCCCATGCCGGCCGCGACTTCGCCTCGGGCCGCAATGCGGTGATGGAGGCCGCGCGGCTTGCCCAGGCGCTGCATGCGCTGAACGGCCGGCGCGAGGGCGTGACGCTGAACGTCGCCAAGATCGACGGCGGCGCGCCGCTGAACATGGTGCCCGACATCGCGGTCCTGCGCATCAACGTCCGCTTTCCCTCGGCCGCTGACGCCGCCTGGCTGGAGAGCGAGATCGCCGCCGTCGTGGCCTCCACCACATCGGACGGCCTGCACGCCCACCTGCATGGCCGGATCACCCGCGGCGCCAAGCCGTTCAACGCCGCGCAGCAAAGGCTGTTCGGCGCGGTGAAGGAGGTCGGCGCGCTGCTGGGCCAGGACATCGCCTGGAAGCCCTCCGGCGGCGTTTGCGAGGGCAATAACCTTTTCGCCTCGGGCCTGCCCAACATCGACAGCCTGGGCGTGCGCGGCGGCGACATCCACAGCGAGGCCGAACACGCCTGGCCGGCCAGCTTCGTCGAGCGCGCCCAGCTCTCGGCCCTGACCCTGATGAAACTGGCGAGCGGCGACATCGACGCCCACGCGATCCGCGCGGCCATGGCCGCCATGCCGGAGACCCTCTGAATGCTCGTCGTGCGTCCCGCCGGATCGGCGGATTTCGACTCCCTGATGGAACTGGCGCAGCTGTCGGGGCGGGGCTTCACCAGCCTGCCCGAGGACGAGCCCACCCTGCGTGAGCGCCTGGCCCTGTCGGAAGCCAGCTTCCAGGCCGGCGTCGCGCCGCTGGAGGCTTGGTACACCCTGATGCTGGAAGACCTGGAGACCGGGGTCATCGACGGCGTGGCGGGCGTCAAGGCCGCCGTCGGCGTCAAGCGGCCGTTCTTCTCGTTCCGCGTCGTGACCCTGGCCCAGTCGTCGCCGGTGCTGGAGATGCGCTTCGACCACAAGGCCCTGGTGCTGGTGAATGAATGCGCGGGCTGGTCGGAGGTCGGCTCGCTGTTCCTGCGACCCGAGAAGCGCAAGGGCGGGGCGGGGCGTCTGTTGGCCCAGTCGCGATACATGCTGATCGGCATCGAGCCGCAGCGGTTTTCCGAGATGGTGCTGGCCGAGTTGCGCGGCTGGTTCGACGAGGACGGCAGCTGTCCGTTCTGGGAGCACCTGGCCAGCAAGTTCTTCCGGCTGGAGTTCGACCAGGCCGACTTGATGAGCGCCTCGACCAACGGCCAGTTCATCCTCGACCTGGCGCCCCGTCACCCGATCTACACCGAACTCCTGGCGCCGGCCGCGCGCGACGTGATCGGCAAGGTGCACCGCGATGGCGAGGCCGCCCGGGCCATGCTTGAACGCGAAGGCTTCCGCTATCAGGGCCTGGTCGACCTGTTCGACGCCGGCCCCACCGTCGCCGCGCCGCGCGACGACATTCGCACCGTGCGCGACGCCAGGCGCCTGCGGGTGAAGCTGGGAGAGGACGCGTTCGGCGAGGAGGCTCTGATCTCGAGCACAGACGTGGCCCGCTTCCGGGCCGTGCGGGCGGCAGTGCTGATCGACGGCGAGGCGGCGATCCTGGATCGCGCGACGGCCGATGCGCTCGGCGTGAGCGAAGGCGATCATGTGCGGGTGAAGGCATGAGCGGCGTGTACATCGACGGCGTCTGGAAGAGCGGGCAGGGGCCTGAAGCCGTCTCCACCGATCCGGCGACCGGCGAGGTGGTCTGGCGCGCGGCGACGGCCTCTTCGGTCGATGTCGAGGCGGCCGTGGCCGCTGCCCGCAAAGCCTTTCACCCCTGGGCCGACCTGCCGCGCGAGGCGCGCATCGCCATCCTGCGCCGCTACAAGGAGGTGTTGGTCGAGCGTACGGCGGCTTACGCCGAGGCCCTGAGCCGAGAGACCGGCAAGGCGCTGTGGGAGACCAAGGCCGAGATCGGCTCGATGGCCGGCAAGGTCGACGCGTCGATCAAGGCCTATGACGAGCGCACGGGCGTGGCCGAGAACGCCATGCCTTTCGGCCGCGCGGTGCTTCGTCACCGGCCGCATGGCGTGATGGCGGTGCTGGGGCCGTTCAACTTCCCTGGCCATCTGCCCAACGGCCATATCGTGCCGGCCCTGCTGGCGGGCGACACCGTGGTCTTCAAACCCTCGGAAGAGACGCCCCTGGCCGGTCAGCTGCTGGTCGAGGCCCTGGAGGCCGCCGGCGTCCCGGGCGGCGTCGTCAACCTGGTGCAGGGCGGGCGGGAGGTCGGCCAGGCCCTGATCGACCAGGAGATCGACGGCCTGCTGTTCACCGGCTCGGCCCAGGCGGGGACCTTCTTCCGTCGCCATTTCGCCGACCGGCCCGACGTGATCCTGGCCCTGGAACTGGGCGGCAACAATCCGCTGGTGGCCTGGCAGGCCGGCGATCCGGCCGCCGTCGCGGCCCTGGTGGCGCAGTCGGCCTTCATCACCACCGGCCAGCGCTGCTCCTGCGCCCGCCGGCTGATCGTGCCGGACGGACCCGAGGGCCAGGCGATCATCGACGCCGTGCTGGCGCTGGTTCCGCGCCTGTCGATCGGCCCGTGGAACGGCGCCGAGCCGTTCATGGGCCCGCTGATCTCCGAGCGCGCCGCCGGCCACGCACTGGCCGCGGCCGGGAGGATCGAAGGCGTCCGCCTGCTGGAGCCTGGTCGCATCGAGGGGCTGTCGAGCGCCTTCGTCTTGCCCGGCCTGATCGACGTCACGGGCGTCGATGTGCCCGACGAGGAGATCTTCGCGCCGGTCCTGCAGGTGCGCCGCGTCGGCTCGTTCGACGAGGCGTTGGCCGCGGCCAACGCAACCCGCTACGGCCTGTCGGCCGGTCTGGTGACCGAGAACCCGGCCCTGTGGGACCGGTTCCTGGCCCGTATCCGGTCTGGGGTCGTCAATCTCAACCGACCGACGACCGGCGCGGCGGGGACCATGCCGTTCGGCGGCCTCGGGGCCTCGGGCAACCACCGGCCCAGCGCCTACTACGCCGCCGACTATTGCGCCTATCCGGTCGCCAGCTTCGAGGCCGGGGCGGTGCTCGACACCAGCGGCGACATCAAGGGCCTGCGCGCATGACGGCTGTCGAGGCCAATTGCGACGGGCTGGTCGGCCCGACTCACTCCTATGTCGGCCTGTCGCCGGGCAACATCGCCAGCCAGATCAACGCCGGCCAAGTTTCCGACCCGCGCGCGGCGGTGCTGGAGGGGCTGTCGAAGATGCGGCGCCTGTCCGACTGGGGCGTGCCGCAGTTCGTGCTGCCGCCGCACGAGCGGCCGGCCGTAGCGTTCCTGAAGTCGATCGGTTTCGCGGGCTCCGACGCCGCCGTCATCGAAAGCGCCTGGAAGATCGCGCCGGCCCTGGCCGCCGCCGCCTGCTCGGCCTCGCCGATGTGGGCCGCCAACGCCGCCACCGTGACGCCCAGCGCCGATACGGCCGACGGCCGCGTGCACTTCACGCCCGCCAACCTGCTGACCAACCTGCACCGCAGCCTGGAAGGCCCGCAGACCGCCCGCGCCCTGCGCCGTCTGTTCCCGGACGAGACCCGTTTTGCGGTCCACGACCCGCTGCCTGGTCAGCCGCACTTCGCCGACGAGGGCGCGGCCAACCACGTGCGGCTCTGCGGCGATCACGGGGAGGGCGGCGTCAACCTCTTCGTCTGGGGCCGCGAGGCCTGGGAGCACTGGAGCGGCGCCTATCCGGCCCGCCAGACCCGCGAGGCCTTCGAGGCGATCCAGCGCCGCCACGCGGCCGCCCGCGCCGTCTTCCCCCGCCAGAGCCGCCGCGCCATCGCCGGCGGGGCCTTCCACAACGACGTGGTCTGCGTGGGCACACGCGAGACCCTGTTCTTTCACGAAGCCGCCTTCGAGGACCGCCTCGGCATGGAGGACGAGGTGCGCCGCGCCGCCGAGGGGCTGTTCAAGCCGGTGTTCGTCGAGGTTGCCGAGGCCGACCTGCCGATCGAGGACCTGGTGAAGAGCTACCTCTTCAACTCCCAGCTCCTCGTCCTGCCCGGAGAGGATCGCCTGGTTCTGCTGGCCCCCGGCGAGACCCGCGACAATCCCCGCGCCCGCGCGGTCGCCGAGGGGCTGGTCGCCTCCAATGGTCCGATCGGGCGGGTGGAATACGCCGACGTCCGCCAGAGCATGCGCAACGGCGGCGGGCCGGCCTGCCTGCGCCTGCGGGTGGTGCTGACCGAAGACGAACTGGCCGCCGCCAATCCGGCGCAGCGCTTCGATGCAGCTCTGCACGAGCGGCTCGCCGACTGGGGAATGCGCCGCTACCGCGACCGTCTGGCGCCGGCCGATCTGGCCGATCCGGCCCTGCTGGTCGAAAGCCGCGAGGCGCTGGACGAACTGACCGTCATCCTCGACCTTGGCGGCGGCTTCTATCCTTTCCAGAGGGACGGATGATCTTCTCGATCCGCCCGACGAAGATGGATGACGTGGCGGCCGTGGTCGCGGTGCATCGCGCGACCGCAGCTATCCCAGGCGGCATCGCTCGGCGGCCAGAAGAGATCACCGACGCCTATGTCGCCCGGATCCTCGGTGAAGCCCTGGCTGACGGCGTGGGCTTGGTGGCGGTCGACCAAGGCGGCGTCGTCATCGGCGAGATCCACGCCGTGCGCATTCCGGTGAGGCTGTTCTCGCACGTGCTGTCCGACCTGACGGTGGCCGTGCATCCCGACTGGCGGGGCAGTGGCGTCGGCTCGGCCTTGTTCGAGGCGCTGTTCGCCGCCGCACGGGCGATGGACCCGCCGATCGTGCGGGTGGAGTTGAACGCCGGCGCGGGCAACGCCGGGGCGATACAGCTCTACGAGCGATTGGGGTTTCGTGTGGAAGGTCGGCTGGAGAAGCGCGGGCGGTTCCCCGACGGGACGTTTGAGGATGACATCGCCATGGGGCTGATCCTGCGCTGAAGGAACCTCCCCCTTTGGGGGAGGCGGCCGCAGGCCGGTGGGGGGACGTTTTCAGCTTCCCCAGACCTGGGCCGATTGCGCAAACACGCCCCCCACCGATCGCTTCGCGATCACCTCCCCCAGAGGGGGAGGTTTCTCAGGAAGCGACCTCGCTCGCCGTCATCGCCTTCACACCGATCTCGCCCAGCCCCGACAGCAACCGCCGCAGGGCCGAGATCCGGAACGGCTGCCCCGTCACATACGGCGTCAGCGTGAAGCCCAGCACCCGTCCGCCGAACCGATCGGCGTCTTGAGCCAGATAGTCGGCGGCCTCCAGGACCTGGATCGCCCACTCGTCCTCGCTCTGGCGGCGGTCGATCATCAGGGCGCGGTCGTCGAGTTCGTTGGACAGCGGCAGGCCGATCACCTCGCCGGCGTCGGTCTTCATCGCCACCGGAACCTCGTCCTGTTCCCAGTCGAGGCAGAGGTCGAAGCCGGCGGCGCGGATCAGGTCGAGCGTCGCGAACGACTGCTGGCGGGCGGGGCTGAGCCAGGCGCGGGGCGCAAGGCCCGCCGCGTCGAAGCGCGCCCGCACCTCGGCCACCCAGGCGGCTTCGGTCTCGCGATCGAGGCCGCCCCAGTGGATGTGGGTGGTCGACAGGCCGTAGGCGGCGATCTCGTGGCCGTCGGCGATGATCGCTTCGACCAGCGGCTTCAGGCGCTCCAGCTGGTCGGCGTTGATCGGGAAGGTCGCCTTCATCCCGGCCGCCTTCAGGGCGTCCAGGATGCGGTAGACGCCCACCCGGTTGCCGTAGTCGCGCGTCGTGTAGTGGCGCAGGTCCGGATAGGGCGTGACCATGGCGCCGGGGTGCTTGAACGGTTTGCCCGGCGGGTTCAGCGGGTGGTGTTCGATCGGCACGACGATCATCGCGGTGACGGCCGCGCCGCTGGGGAGAGCGATCGGCGCGCGCTCGGTGGCGGGCCGCCAGGCGTAGCGGTCCTGGTCCATGCCGTAGGAGCGGTGCGGATAGATCAGGTGTTCGTCAGGCAGCGGCATTGGCAAACCCCGTTCCCGGCGTCGCCAGGCCGCGCGCGGTGATGTCCGCCACGGTCTGGTCGAAGTAGTTTTCGCGATAGTGCTGCGCGATCTCGCGGGCCGTGGTGATCCAAACCTCGTCGTGGCCGGCGATGTGGCGCAGGGCGTCCTCGAACGGCCGGATGCGGTGCGGCTGGCTGACCAGATAGGCGTGCAGCGGGATGCACATCACCGTGCCCGACTTCTCGCCTTCCTCCAGCAACTGGTCGAAGTGGCGCTTGAGCACGTCGGCGTAGCGCCAGGGGCTCATCGACAGCGCGCCATAGGTGATGACGTCGTTGACCTCGAGCGAATAGGGCATCGAGATCAGCTTGCCGGTCCTGGTCTTCACCGGCTGGGGCTGGTCGTCCTGGAAGAGGTCGCAGGTGTACCAGAAGTCGTTTTCGGCCAGCAGGTCGAAGGTCTTTTCGGTGTGGGTCAGGGCCGGCGCCAGATAGCCGCGGATCCGCTGGCCGGTGGCGGCCTCGACCGAGCGGATCGAGTCCTCGATCACGGCCCGCTCCTGGGCCTCGTCCATGCCGTAGGAATAGCGGGTGTTGTAGATGCCGTGGCTGAAGAACTCCCAGTTCCGCGCCACGCAGGCCTCGATGATCTCCGGATGGTGGTCCAGCAGGCCCACCGACAGCGAGATCGAGCCGCGCATGCCGTACTTGTCCAGCAGCTCCATCAGCCGCCAGTGGCCGACCCGGTTGCCCCAGTCGCGCTGCGAGTAGCCCACGACGTCAGGCGAAGGCTTGGGCCAGCCGGGACGCTGCGGGTTCTTGGGCGGATCGAACTCGTAGTATTCGATGTTCGGTGCGATCCAGAAGGCCAGCTTCTTGCCGTCCGGCCAGACGATCTTGGGCCGGTCCCTGTAGGGCCAGTGGTCGTAGAGGTTGGGATCGGCCTGCATCTGACGCTCCACTCAGCCGGCGGCGTAGGCCGCGCCGGTGGCGGCCATATCAGCAAGGCCGATGCGGTCGTTCACGCCGCCCATGTCGATCATCCGCTCTGCGAACGGACGGGTGGCGCCATTGGCCTTGAGGCTGGCCAGGAAGGCCTCGGCCGTCGGCACCAGCGCGCGCACCAGGGCGCCGGGCGAGATCACCAGCTTGAAGCCGATACGGCCCAGTTCGCTCGCGTCCAGCAGCGGGGTCTTGCCGCCCTCGACCATGTTGGCCAGCAGCGGAACCCTTCCGGCGAAGGCATGAGCGATGGCGCTCATCTCGCCGATCGTGCGCGGGGCCTCGACGAACAGCACGTCGGCGCCGGCCTCGACATAGGCGTGGGCGCGGTCGAGCGCGGCCTCGAAGCCTTCCACCCCGATGGCGTCGGTGCGGGCGATGATCAGGGTCTGATCGCTGGCCCGGGCGTCTAGCGCCGCGCGGATCTTGCCGGCCATCTCGGCAGTCGGAACCAGGCTCTTGTCGGCCAGGTGGCCGCACTTCTTGGGGAAGGTCTGGTCTTCCAGCTGGAGCGCGCTGGCGCCCATGCGCTCGAAGATCCGCACCGTGCGCTGCACGTTGACGGCGTTGCCGAACCCCGTGTCGCCGTCGACGATCAGCGGCAGCTTCACACGCTCGGCCACGCGGCCCACCACGTCGGCGACATGGTCGAAAGACACCAGGCCGATGTCGGGCCGACCCAGCTGGGTGTAGGCGATCGACGCGCCGGAGAGATAGATCGCCTCGAAGCCGGCCTGCTCGATCAGCAGGGCCGAGAGGGCGTCATAGGCGCCGGGGGCCAGCAGCGGCGTGTCTTGGGCGAGGCGGTCGCGCAGGCTCATGCGGCGGCTCCCTTCAGGCGGCGTTTCAGGTGCGGGATCAGGCCGCCGTCATCGATCATCGCCATCAGGTGCGGCGGGATCGGCGTCAGGGCGTAGACCTTGCCCGTGGTGATGTTCTCGAGACGTCCGGCGACCGGATCCAGTTGGATCCGATCGCCGTCGCTCACCTCGCCGACCTGGGGAAACACGAAGGCCGGCAAGCCGAGGTTGATGGCGTTGCGGTAGAAGATGCGGGCGAACGAGGTCGCCAGCACCGCGGATACGCCAAGAAGTCGAAGGGAGACGGCCGCCTGCTCGCGCGACGAGCCGAGGCCGAAATTGGCGCCGGCGAACACGATGTCGCCGGGCTGGACGGTGGAGGCGAAGTCCGGCGCGATGGCCCGCAGGCAATGCTGCGCCAGCTGTGCCGGCGGCAGCTTCATCAGGTTGCCTGGGGCCAGCAGGTCGGTGTCGACAGCGTCGCCGAAGACGAAGGCGCGGGACATCAGGCGGCTCCCGTCAGGAAGGGGCGGGGATCGACGATGCGCCCAGCCGTCGCGGCGGCGGCCACGGCGTAGGGCGAGCCGAGATAGACCTTGGCCCCCGCATGGCCCATCCGGCCCTGGAAGTTGCGGTTGGTCGACGAGATGCAGGTCTCGCCCTCGGCGAGGATCCCCGCGCCCATGCCGGCGCAAGCGCCGCAGCCCGACGGCATCAGCACCGCGCCCGCCGCGAGCAGGGTCTCCATCACGCCTTCGCGCGCGGCCAGTTCCGCTGTGCGGGCCGATCCCGGGGCCACAAGCAGGCGCACGCCCGGGGCCACGCGCCGGCCTTTCAGCACGTCGGCGGCCATCCTCAGGTCCTCGATCTTGGCGCCCACGCAGGCGCCGATATAGGCTTGGTCGATGCGGACCTCGGAAAACTCGGTCGCGTCGCGGGTGTTGGCCGGCGAGTGCGGGGCGGCGATCTGCGGAACCAGATCGGCGGCGTCGAAGCGGTGCACGGCGGCGTAGGTCGCGTCGGCGTCCGAGTGCAGGGCCAGGGCCGCGTTCTCGTCGGTCACCGGCGCGCCGCGCGCCGCGAGATAGGCGAAGGTGACGGCGTCGGGCGCCACGACGCCGGTCTCAGCGCCCAGCTCGGCGGCCATGTTGGCCAGCACCATGCGCTCGGCCATGGGCATGGCCTCGACGAGGGGGCCGGCGAATTCCACGGCCTTGAAGGCGTTGTCCATGCCCAGTTCCCGGCACAGGAACAGCATGACGTCCTTGGCGGTGACGCCGGGCGCGAAGCTTCCTCTCCACTCGACGCGGATCGTTTCGGGCACGGCCAGCCAGGTCTCGCCGGTCGCGGCGATAGCGGCCATGTCGGTGGCGCCGTATCCGGCCGCATAGGCCCCGAAAGCCCCGGCCGTGGGCGTGTGGCTGTCGCCGCCGGCGATGAAGGCGCCCGGACGGATCAGGCCGTGTTCGGGCAGGACAAGGTGGCAGATGCCGACCATGTCGAAGAAATTCGAGACGCCGTAGTCGCGGGCGAAGTCGCGCGTGGTCTTCAGGATCGCCGCCGATTCCGCGTCGACGGCCGGCACGTAGTGGTCCGAGACGATCGCCACCTTGGACGGGTCCCAAAGGCCCACGCCCAGCTCTTCAAGCAGCGGACGCCAGCGGCGCGGGCCGCTGCTGTCGTGCGCGAAGGCCAGATCGACCTTGGCCGTCACGAGGTCGCCGGCGCGCACGTCCGGCAGGCCCGCGGCCTTGGCGATCACCTTCTCGACGAGCGTTCTTCCGCCCACTTGGCCCATCAACCTAATCGCCTCCCGGTCAAATCCAGCGGCGACCGGGGTAGGCGCGGGGCCCCCGGCTAGAAAGGCGGAAGTTCAGATCAATTGCTGTGCGGTCATTTGCGGCCGCCGGAGGACTAGCCTTCCATGCCCCTCGACGCCGCCCCTCAAGTCGCCGGTTTTGACTGGAAAGACCCGCTCGCGCTCGACGCCCGCCTGACCGAGGACGAGCGCCTGATCCGCGACGCCGCGCGCGACTACGCCCAGGAGCAACTGCTGCCGCGCGTGGTCTCGGCCTATGCCGACGGCCGTTTCGATCGCCAGATCATGACCGAGATGGGCCAGCTTGGCCTGCTGGGCTCGACCCTGCCCGAAGAGTACGGCGGCGCGGGCGTCAGCCACGTGGCCTATGGCCTGGCCGCCGCCGAGATCGAGGCCGTCGACAGCGGCTATCGCTCGGCTATGAGCGTGCAGTCGTCGCTGGTCATGTACCCGATCTACGCCTTCGGTTCGGAAGAGCAGAAGCGCAAGTGGCTGCCGGGCATGGCGCGTGGCGAGCTGATCGGCTGCTTTGGCCTCACCGAAGCCGACGGCGGCTCGGATCCGGGCTCGATGCGCACTGTGGCCCGCAAGGTGGACGGCGGCTATCTGCTCAACGGCGCCAAGATGTGGATCACCAACAGCCCGATCGCAGACGTCGCGCTGGTCTGGGCCAAGCTCGACGGCGAGATCCGCGGCTTCCTGGTCGAGCGCGGGACCGAGGGCTTCACCACCCCGAAGATCGACGACAAGCTCAGCTTGCGCGCCTCGATCACCGGCGAGATCGTGCTGCAGGATGTCCTGGTCGCCGACGACGCCATCCTGCCGAACGTGAAGGGGCTGCGAGGTCCGTTCTCGTGCCTGAACAAGGCCCGCTACGGCATCGCCTGGGGCGCGATGGGCGCGGCGCGCTTCTGCCTGGAGACCAGCGCGGCCTATGTCGCCGACCGCGTCGTCTTCGGTCGTCCGCTGGCCGCCCGACAGCTGATCCAGAAGAAGCTGGCCGACATGCAGACCGAAATCGCCCTGGGCTTCGAAGGCGCGCTCGCTCTTGGGCGGAGGCTCGACGCCGGCGACTGGGTTCCGGAAGCCATCAGCCTTCTCAAGCGCAACAACTGCGGCAAGGCGCTGATCATCGCCCGCGAGGCCCGCGACATCCATGGCGGGGCCGGCATCTCCGGCGCCAGCCATGTGATGCGTCACGCCGCCAACCTCGAGACGGTCAACACCTACGAGGGCGCGGCCGACGTCCACGCCCTGATCCTGGGCCGGGCGATCACCGGCCTGGCGGCTTTCTGAGGGGCGGGGCGATGAAGCACCAGACCATCCGCGGCAAGATTCTCTACACCTCGCGCAAGCCGGGCCGGGAGGGGCAGGAGCGGGGCCGCGAGCACTTCACCATGACCCGCCACACCGACGGCAAGGTGACGATCCGCGCCCAGTGCGAGATCGACGAGCCCGATCCCACCGTCCTGCGCGACGCCATCTATTCGCTCGACGAGCACGGTCGGCCGATGGACCTGCATCTGCGCCTTACGGTCGGCGACCGGTTCATGGGCTCGGGCTGGTTCCGGTTCACCGAGGACTTCATCGAGTGCGAAAGCCACGGTCCGTCGATCGGCCGTCTGTCGCAGAAGATGCCGACCAACGGCTTCTTCGACGGCTTCGGCACCCACCCGATCATCGGCGACGCCTACATCTGCAAGGTGATGGACATCGCCAAGGGGCCGCACAAGCGTAAGCTGCGCATCTTCCTGCCGTCGGTCGACCACCGGGGCGCCACGCCGCCGCAGATCGTCGAGAGCAGCATCACGCTCGAGTATCTCGGCGAGGAGGAGGCCACGACGCCGGCCGGAACCTTCGCCTGCCGTCACTTCCGCTTCCTGGGCGAGGACGGCGGCATGGTCAGTAAGGACGGCGAGCACCCGACCTACGACATGTGGGTCACCGCCGACGAGGACTCGCTTTTCGTGAAGGGCGGCGTCGGCGGCTACATGCAGACCTGGTACGAACTGGTCGAATTGGCGCGCTGAGCGCCTTGCGTCCTTCGAGGCCCGCTGCACGGGCGCCTCAGGATGAGGATTTCAGAGCGATGACTTCCTCATCCTGAGGTGCGAGCCCGAGGGCGAGCCTCGAAGGACGCACGATCTCTACCGCTCTGGAAACACGGCCTTGCGCTTCTGCAGGAACGCCGAGCGTCCCTCGATGAAGTCAGGCCCCGACACCGACGCCACGAAGGCCGCACGCGTGGCCGCGTCGTCCTCGACTGCGCCGGCCAGGATCGCCCGGATCGTCGCCTTGATCGCCCGGACGGAGCGCTGCGACGCCGCCGCGATCTCGACCGCCTTGGTCGCCGCGACGACGTGGGTGTCGGCTTCCACCGCATCCACCAAGCCAAGCCGCAGCGCCTCGTCAGCGCCCAGCAGCCGGCCGGTGAACAGGATGTCCCTTGCGGCCGAAGCCCCGACGGCGTCGACTAGGCGCTTGGTGTCTTCCAGGCTGTAGGTGAGGCCCAGCTTGGCCGGGGTGATGGCCAGGCGCGCGTTCGGCGCGGCGATCCGCAGGTCGCAGGCCAGGGCGATCGCCAGGCCGCCGCCGACGCAGACGCCCTCGATGGACGCCAGCACGGGCTTTTCGAGGCCCGCGATCGCGCCGACCCCGCCGGCTACGGCGGCGTTGTAGTCGGCGGCGCTCTGCGGCGTGGCATAGACGGCCTCGAACTCGCTGATGTCGGCGCCGGCGGCGAAATGGCCGCCGCGGCCGGTGACGATCAGCACCTTGGCGGCGGAGGCCGTGAAAGCCGCGCAGGCCTGCGGCAGGGCCAGCCACATGGCCAGGGCGATGGCGTTGCGCTTGGCGGGCCGGTCGAAGGCCAGGGTGGCGACGTCGCCGTCGATGGCGAGGGCCAGCGCCCCGTCGACGAAAGTGGTCATCGGAAGGTCTCGGGAACGGACGCGGGCGGCAGAGCTTCAGCCAGGCGCGCGGCCAGCGCCTGGGTAGGGCCGTCGGCCATACCGATCACCTGCAGCGACAGCGGCAGGCCGCCAGCCTCGCCGCTGGGCAGGGCGAAGGCCGGCGCGCCCAGCACGTTTCCCAGCGCGGTAAGGTCGGCCTGGCCAGGCGGAACCGCGCTGCCGAAGGCGAAGGCCTGCTGCGGCGTCGTCGGTGTTAGAATGCCGGCGTATGGCGCCGTCGCGGCTATGATTTTTCGTCTCGTCTCAGTCAGAAGGCGATAGGACTCGGCCAGCTTTGCGGGCGTCTGGCGCGCGCCCCAGGCCAGCAATGACCGCAGCTGCGGCGTGAAGCCTTCCGGGTCCAGCGCCAGGGCGTGGCGGTGCTCGACGCCGCCCTCGACCTCGCTGATCAGCAGGCCCGAACGGCGCAGGGCTCCAAGATCCAGATCGTCGATACGCAGCCTTTCAAGCCGCCAGCCGGCGCGGGCCAGGTCGTCCAGCGTTCGCGCGAAGCCCTCGGCGACCGCCGGCTCCAGCGCGACCAGGCCGTCGAGGTCCAGCACCGCCAGCGGCCTGTCGTCCAGCGCAGCGGTCTCCTCGACGCCGCAGGCCTGGGCGACCAGCGCGGCATCGGTCGCCGAGCGGGCGTGCACGCCCACATGGTCCAGCGTCCAGGACAGGGCCGTGACCCCGCCGGTGGCGATCGCGCCCAGGGCGGGCTTGTAGCCGACCAGGCCGCAATAGGCCGACGGCAGGCGAACGCTGCCCATGGTGTCGGTGCCCAGGGCGGCGGCGCACAGCCCCGCCGCCACGGCCGCCGCCGAACCGCCCGACGATCCGCCCGGCGTGAAGCCCGCCCGGTGCGGGTTCTCGCAGCGACCCAGGAAGACGTTGTCGTTGGTCGCGCCTAGCGCGGCCTCGTGCATGTTCAGGGTTCCGAGAATCACCGCTCCGGCGGCCCGCAGGCGCGCCACGCAGGCCGCATCGGCCGGCGCGACGTTGCGGGCGTAGGCCTTGATCCCGGCCGTATGGGCAAGACCCTCTACGGCGATGTTGGCCTTCACGGCGATCGGCGCGCCGTCGATCGGCGACAGCGGCTCTCCCGCCGCCCAGCGCCGGGCGCTGGCCCGGGCCTCGGCCCGAGCGCCGGCGGCATCGAGTTCGACCACGGCGTTGATCGCCGGGTTCAGGCGCTCGATCCGCGCGAGATACGCCTCGGTGACGTCGACCGGGTTGATCCCGGCTGCGTAGAGCGCCGGCAGGCCGGCGACGCCGGCCGCGACTACGGGATCGGAAAAGCTCGCCACCTCAGTAGCGCTCGTCGATCAGACGGATCGGCTTCTGGCGCACGTCGATCTGGGTCAGGCCCGCCGTGGCGCCCTTCGGGGCCAGTTCGACCTCGACCTCGATGCCGATCTTGCGCTTGAGGATCTCGCCGTAGAAGGCGGCGATGTCGCGCCATTCGGCCGTATCCGCCGTGGTTTCCGCCGTCACCGCGAAGCTGTCGCGGCCGGTCGCGTCGCGACGCGCGCGGCAGATGAACTCGCCCGCGAAGGCCGGCGCGTGCTCCAGCATCGCCCCCACGCCCTGCGGGAAGATGTTGATCCCGCGGATCTTGACCATGTTGTCCGACCGCCCGAGGAACCCCTCGATGCGCTGGAACACCACGTCGATCGACGAAGGCTTGGGGATCGCTCGCGTCACGTCGTGGGTGTTGAAGCGGATCAGCGGATAGAGGTCGTCCTTGAACAGGCAGGTGACGACCATGTCGCCCAGCTCGCCCGGCGCCACGGCCGCGCCGGTGTCGATGTCGCAGACCTCCAGGTAGTGGGCGTCCTCGTGCACATAGAGGCCGTCGCGGTCGGGGCCTTCGCCGGCGATCAGGCCGGTGTCGCCCACGCCGTACCAGTCGAAGCACTTGGCGCCGCCCCAGGCCTTTTCCATCGCCGCCCGGTCCTCGCGACCCAGGTGCGCCGAGATCAGCCGCACGGGGATGTCGCGGCCGGGCTCGATGCCCATCTCCAGCGCCGTGTCGGCCAGCTTCTTCAGATAGTCGCCGAAGCCGACCAGCACGCTGGCCTTGAACCGCTTCATCACCTCGACCTGCTGGGCCGAGCGGGTCTCGACCCCGGTGCCGGCCGACAGGAAGACCGCGCTGGTCCAGCGGGTGACGGCCTCGCGCACATAGTGGCCGCCGTTGATCATGCCGTGGCCGTAGACCGAGTGGATCACGTCGTCCGGCCGCAGACCCTGGAACTGATAGTTGCGGGCCAGCAGCAGGTTCTGGACCTCGCGGCTCTTGGGGCCGAACAGCAGCACCTGGGGCGAGCCCGTGGTGCCCGAGGTGGTGTGCAGCATCACCGGCGGCCGTTGGCCTTCGGGATAGCCCTCGAAGCCTGCGAAATCGCCGAACGGCGGGCTGGCCTCCAGCGAGGCCATGATGTCGGACTTGTCGAAGCTGGGCAGGCCCGGCAGGTCGTCCAGCGAGCGGATGTCGCCAGGCTGGATCCCGGCCGCGCCCCACAGGCGCTGGTAGAAGGGCGTCTTCCAGGCGCGCTCCACGCAGCGCAGGAACAGGCGGTTCTGTCGCCAGCGCAGTTCGTCGCGGGTGGTGGTGGTGGCGAAGCGCGTGAAGTCGTCGCCGATCGGATGGTCGGCGACGATGGCGGGGTAGTCGAGCGACTGCCAGTAGGTCTGGTGGGGCATGGATACCTTGGGCGCGTTCAGCCGCCGCTGGCGAGGAGGAAGGCCTCGCGGGCGTCGGTCAGGGTGTCGAAGCGGTCGAAGAGATCGGTCAGCGGGCCGTGGGCGGCCTCCATGCCGACGAAGGCCAGGCACGAGCGGGCCTTTTCCAGGTGCTCTTCGCGGCTCATGGGGAATTCGGGCGAACCGAGCTGGGCGGTGACGTCGAGCACGATCTCGCGGCCGTCCTTCAGGCGAGCGACGGCGCGGGCCGGCACGAAGGCGGCGGGATCGGGGTTGCGGTCGCTCTCGACGACGATGCGGGCGGCCAGGGCCAGGATGTCCGGCTCGTTGAGGCGCTCGGGGGTGTAGTCGTCCAGGCCCACGCGGCCGCGTGTCAGCATGACGGCCGCCAGATAGGGCAGGCACAGGCGGGCGTAGGCGGTGTCCATCTCTAGCTTGGCGACGCGGCCCACCAGGTGGCGGATCAGCGGCGGCGCCGAATAGGTCAGGCTGTCGAGATCGGCGGGCGCGACGCCGTGCTCGGTCGCCAGCTTGCGCATGGCCACCAGGCCGCCGTGGCAGGCGCGTCCCGTGGGGAAGGGCTTGCAGGCGACTTCGGCGATACGCCGGCGGTCCTTCAGGTCGGCCAGCACGGGCGCCAGATCGAACCCGGCCTCGAACAGCGGCAGGTAGCCGAACGACCCCTCCAGCCAATCGCGCGGGCCGGGCAGGCCGGCTTCGGCGACGTCGATGGCCTGCAGGGCCGACCGCGCCGCGGCGGCGACCTGCACGGGCAGGGCGGGCTTGCCCTCGGTGTGGGCCTGCATGGTGCCGCTGCTGAAGGCCAGGGCGTAGCCCATGGCGTCCATCGCGGTCTCGCGCGGCAGGCGCTTCAACCGCGCCAGGGCCGCCGTCGCGCCGAACACCCCCGCCGTCGCCGGCCGGAAGAAGCGCAGGGGCGTCGTTGCAGCGACCCCCAGCGCGATGGCGACGTCGACCCCGGCCACCATGGCCGCCAGCACCTCCTGCCCGCTGTAGGGACCAGAGCGGTCCAGTTCGGCGATCAGGGCGGGCACGATGGTCGGCAGCGGGTGCAGCACGGCCTTCTCGTGCACGGAGTCGTACTCCTGGCCGTGCAGCTGGAAGGCGTTGACGAAGGCGGCCTGGGCCGGCGGCAGGCGCACGCCGGGGCGACCCAGCACCAGGCCGGCGCCTTCACCGCCCCAGCCGCGCGCGGCGGCCAGTATGGCGTCCGAATAGGCCGCGCCGGCTCCAGAGGCGCAGACGGCGACGGCGTCGTGCAGCAGCCGGCGGGCGTCGGCCTGCACGGCGTCCGGCAGGGCGTCCCAACGGAGGGAAAGGGCGTGGTCGACGAGGGCTTGCGCGGCGATCATGCGGCGACGCTAGCAGCGCCGCCCGCCGCTCTCGGGCCTGGCGTTCGGGTTTGCGCGCACAGCGGACAACGGCCCGGCTGTTCGCCAGTCGAACAAACGCGAAATCCCCGCCGCGCCTGGAGCGGACGGGTACAGCCTTCCGTTCGCGGACCTTCCGGGGGGATGGTCCGCGACACAGGAGAGCCGCCATGCTGATGCGTGTTCTGTTGTTGCTGACCAGCGCGTTCCTGCTGATGGAGGCCGGGCCCATGTTGCTGGCCCAGATGGAGCGCGAGCGGACGGGCTCCTGACGTCTTCCTCTTCCGACTTGCTCGTCGTCCCGGCGCTCTGGCTGGGACGACGAGCTTTTAGGGTTTGGGCTGGATCCAGCCTTTCCCTTCAATCCGATGTCCCCCGCGAAGGCGGGGGTCCAATCTGACTTTCAGGATGGAAAGCGGCTGCGGATCATCTCCGGGCTCGGCTTGGATCCCCGCTTGCGCGGGGATGCCCGGAGAAGAGGGACGGCGGCTTGCAAAGGAAAGCTATCGCGCCCGCCACCCCGCCGGCCCTGCACCTAACGCGGGCGGAACCGGATCAATCACCGCCGGCTCGTTCGAGAACAGGATCGGGGTCCCGACGATCTCGTTCCCCTCGGCGTCGCGCGAGAGCATGCCGCGAGCTTCCAGGGCCGGATCCTCGAAAGTTTCCTTCAGGGTGCGCACGGGCGCGAAGCAGACGTCGCGGCCCTCGAACCAGGCTTCCCATTCCGCTCGCGTCTTGGTGAGGAACGCCTCGCGCAAAAAGGCCCGCAGCGGCTCCTGGCCCGGACCGGGCTGAAGCTCGGCATAGGGCAGCAGGTCCAGACGATCCAGGCCCGCCAAGAGATTGCGCGCGAACTTCACCTCCGAGCCGCCCAGGCAGATCCACTGGCCGTCGGCGCACTCATAGAGGCCGTACATGGCGTTGCCGCCCCACGAGCGCTCGTCCTTGGGAACGTGGGCCTCGCCCGTGGCGAAGATCTTGCCGGTGACGTTCGGCGTCCAGGCCAGCACGCTGTCGAACATGGCCACGTCGACATAGTCGCCCTGGCCCGTCTTCTCCCGCCGCAGCAGGGCCATCAGCACGCCCGAGAGGGCCGTGAGACTGGCCAGGGCGTCTGCGGCGGGCATGTTCGGCGGGGTCGGCTTGCCGTCGAAGCCTTCGCTCAACGACACCATGCCGGCCAGGGCCTGCACCGCGATGTCGTGCGCGGGTCGATCGCGATAGGGGCCCGTCTGGCCGAAAGCCGAGATCGCCACATAGACGATGCCCGGATTGCGCGCCTTCACGGCCTCGTAGTCGAAGCCCAGGCGCTGGATGACGCCCGGCCGGAAAGCCTCGACCACCACGTCGGCCTCGGCGGCCAGGTCGAGCAGCAGGGCGCTCCCCTCGGCGGACTTGAGGTCGACCTGCAGGCTGCGCTTGCCGCGACTGGTGTTGCGGAACCAGACGCTCGTTCCGTTCTTGCGATAACCGATCTCGCGGGCTGGATCGCCTTCGCCGGGCGGCTCGATCTTCAGCACGTCCGCGCCGTGGTCGGCCATCATCAGGGTCAGCATCGGCCCCGGCAGGAAGAACGACAGGTCGAGAACGCGGACGCCTTCCAGCTTCACGAGGCGGCTCCCAGAACGTCTTGTGTGTGTTCACCGAGCTTCGGCGCGCGGACGCCCGGCATCCGCTCGCCGTCGATCTTCACGGGGCAGGCCAGCATGGCCAAGCCTTCCGCGCGGTCAGGATGAGCGACGACGTCGCGCATGCCCACCTCGGCCACGAACGGATTGTCGAGCGCGTCCATCATCTCGAGGATCGGCGCGAACGGCACCTTGCCGCCCAGCAGGGCCGTCCATTCGGCCGTAGTGCGCGTCCCGAACAGCACGTCCATCGCCTCGCTCAGGGCCGGGCGGTTGGCGTGGCGGCTCGGGATGTCGGCGAAGCGCGGATCGGCCTTCAGTTCGGCGGCGCCGGCCAGGTCGCACAGCGCCTCCCAGAACTTCGGCGTCTGGCACATGACCAGGCCCCAGCCGTCGGCCGTCTTCACCGCCTGCGACGGCGCGATCGACGGGTGGGCGCCGCGCGGCAGTCGCTGGACCTTGTAGCCCTCGTTCATCGCCCAGACGGCGGGATAGGACAGCTGGTGCAGGGCCACGTCGAACAGCGAGACGTCGACGTCGCAGCCTTGCCCCGTCGTCCGTGCCGACAGCAGGGCGCTGACCACGCCGAAGGCCAGCATGGTCCCGGTCATGAAGTCGACCATCGACACGCCCAGCCGGGCCGGCGGCGCATCGGGCTCGCCGGTCAGGCTCATCAGCCCGGCCTCAGCCTGCATCAGATAGTCATAGCCCGGCCAGCCGGCCCGGCTGTTGCCGCGCCCGTAAGCGGAAAGGTGACCGCAGACGATCTTCGGGTTGACGCCCTTCAGGTCGTCGTAGGTCAGCCGCATCTTCCCCGGCTGATCGCCGCGCAGGTTGTCGACGACCATGTCGGCCTGCGCCACCAGGCCCTCGAAGGCCGCGCGGCCCTCGGGGGTCTTGATGTCCAGCGCGATGGACTTCTTCGACCGGGAGAAGGTCTGGAAGAACTGGCTGTCGGCGCTTCCCAGAAAGAACGGGCCGGTGGCGCGGCTGACGTCGCCGCCCATGGCCGGGGCCTCGATCTTGACGACCTCGGCGCCCAGCTCCGCCATCAGCTGGGTGGCGTAGGGGCCGGCGCCGTACTGCTCGACGGCCAGCACCTTGATCCCGGCTAGCGGGCGGCGAACGTTAGCCATCAGACCGGGTTCCGGGCCACGAGCTGGCGGGCGATGATGATCCGCTGCATCTCGTTGGTGCCTTCGCCGATGCACATCAGCGGGGCGTCGCGGAACAGCCGCTCGATCGGATATTCCTT
>PJUJ01000216.1_pt1 | contig 39887 bp, 39 predicted proteins | sample 1512321 | NCBI WGS metagenome assembly PJUJ01 (sample SAMN08177669, study PRJNA422409) | Feces metagenome, whole genome shotgun sequencing project. | isolation source: Chicken feces enriched on filter paper: beechwood xylan treatment | host: Gallus gallus | place: USA: Madison | collected 2015-01-15 | reverse complement strand
CCACCATCGTTAACTGGCGGTTAAAGCCATAATCTGAGTCGGCTGCAGGTCGATCCCGCTTACAGGGAAAAAAGCGAGTTATCCAAAGGAATTGCTTGGAACTCCTTGGTTTCCAAGCTGGGCTGGAACCCTCGTGCGGCGGAACGCCGCTGGCCTGTTTTTCGCGTCGAACCCCTCGGATTCGGGGGCGCGAAACTACACTGTTTGGCCATTCAGGCACTTAGAAAGTTAAACGACAGGGTTAATTCACCCATCGGGCGAGCCGGGTGATTTGCCCCGCGCATACGAAAACGCCCCGCCCTTTCGGGCGAGGCGCTGGTCGATTTCCCGCTTCGGGACGAGCGCTTAGAGGTTGTCGCGCAGCCAGGCGGCGGCCTTGGCCACCGGCGAGGCGTTGGGGTCCATCGGACGCTTGCGCACCTGCCCACCGCTGAGGGCCTTGGGCGAGACCACCTCGCGCGGACCGAAGGCCGTGCGATGCAGGACGCCGGCGGCGGCGCAGAAGGCGGGCCCCGAGGCCGCGTCGGCCAGGTGCGGCACCCGGCGCGGACGGCCCAGGCGCACCGGGCGGTCGAACACCCGCACGGCCACTTCGCGCACGCCGGCCAGCTGGCTGGCGCCGCCGGTCAGCACGATGCCCGCGCCCGGCTCCACCGGCGCGCCCGAGGCCTTCAGGCGCTCGCGCAGCAGCTCCAGGGTCTCTTCGACGCGTGGCTGGATGATGCCCTTCAGCAGGGACCGGGGCGCGATCACCGGACCCGCGCCCGGATCATCGCCCCGCGGCGGGGCCTCGATCATCTCGCGGTCCTCGTTGGCCGAGGCGATGGCGCTGCCGTGCAGGGTCTTGATGCGCTCGGCGCCGGCGACCGAGGTCTGCAGGCCGCGGGCGATGTCCTGCGTGACGTGCCCGCCGCCGACGGCCAGGCTGTCGACGTGGCACAGGGCGCCGTTGTTGAACACCGCCACCGAGGTCGAGCCGCCGCCCATGTCGATGCAGACGGCGCCGAGATCCATCTCGTCCTCTTCCAGGGCCGCAAGGGCCGAGGCGAAGGGCGCGGCGACGATGCCTTCGAACGACAGGTGGGCGCGCTCGACGCAGTGGGCCAGGGTGTGGAAGATGTTCTCGTTGACCGAGACGACCAGCAGTTCCAGGCCCAGCGAGCGGCCGAACATGGCGCGCGGGTCGCGGATGCCCTTCTGGCCGTCGACCGACCAGGCGATCGGCAGCAGGTGGATCGGCTTGCGGCCCGGCAGGCGCACCTGGGCCAGCGCCGAGGAGATGGCGCGCGACAGGTCGCCATCCGCGATCGGACGCGCGCCCAGCGAAACCTGGGTGTGGACGCGATGGCTGGCCAGCTGGCCGCCCGCGGTGCAGACGCTGACGCCCTGGACGCTGACGCCGGCGACCGTCTCGGCGCGCTCCACGGCTTGCGCGATGGCCTGGGCGGCCTCGTCCAGATTGACGATCGCCCCGCCGCGCACGCCGCGCGACTGCACGTAGCCGACCCCGGCGGTCGTCAGGGTGCGGTTGTCGCGGTGGACGCCGTCCGCCTTCATGATGAAGCACGTGACTTTCGACGCCCCCAGGTCCACGGCCGCGACCGCGGGCTGACGCACGAGCGTCGCCTTCAGGCCGTCACGGGCCTGTCTCCGGTCCTCAAGTCGCGACATGGTCAGGGTCACCTCAGTCCATCGTTTCTGTTCTTACGCCCCGTTGGCCACGGGCTGCCCGGGCAGCACGGAGTCTCGAGGCCGGATCGCCACCATCTCGGGATCGCGCAGGTCGATGCGCGCAAAGCCGAGATCGAGGATGCGTTGCCGCTGGTCCAGTTGATCCAATTGAATCAACGCGGATTCTTCGTCAATGGCCGGCAGCTGGATCAGCGAGCCGTCCTTCAGTCGGAGGTCCCAGCGGCGGTCGTCGACGCGCACCAGCGCTTCGAGACGATCGCGCAGGCGCGGCCGGGCGTTGACCGCCGGCAGGATGTTCCCCGCGGCCTGGTCGGCGCCCTGCCCCACCACCAGCGGCAGGTGCGGGAAGCGCGCGGCGTCGGCCTCGCGGATGATGCGGCCCTCGGCGTCGATCACCTTAAGGCGCCCCGAGTGCTGCCACACGGCCAGGGCCGGGCGCTCCTCGACGGCGATCATCACGGTGTCGGGCAGCAGGCGGACCACCTTGGCCGACTTCACCCAGCCCACGCCTTCGACGCGGCTCTTCAGGTCCACCAGGTCCATGCCCAGCGTCGGCTGGTCCTGGTAGAGGCCGCTGGCCTTCAGGATGTCGGCCTGGGCCGTGGCCGAGGCGCCGGTAACGTGCACGGCCTTCAGCTTGAAGCCCAGGTTGGCGAACTCGCCGTCGACGCCATGGACCATGGCCTGGCCCAGGCGCTCGGCACGGTGGCCGGTGGCCAGGGTGACGACGAGGGCGAGCGCCAGCGCGCCGCCGGCGACGCCCAGGGCCAGGGTCGGCGACACGCCGACACCGCCGCGCGCGGCATGCAGCTTCCCCGCCGGCTGTTGCTGAGCCGGTCGAGCCTTGTTCGGACTTGCGGGCGCTTCGGCCCGGGGGCGCGCTGGCTTGCGCGGTCCCCCCCGCACTGCCGCGGGCATAAGCGTCCTCCACCATCAGACACTAGAAAAACGGAACCCTTGAGCGCCTCTCCGATCCCGACCATCGTTCGACGACGGGGCGGGTTCGGGCAAAGCGCCTACGGAGGCGTAGAAAGGCCTGAAGGTCGTTAATGCCGGGATAACGAAGAGGCCGCCGCGTTACGGCTCGGCAACCAAGGCGTGCGCCATTTCGGGACGGCCGTTAACCCATCGCCGCCTTGCGCCGTCAGGGTTTGCAGCGCGTTTTCCCTGTCGCGCCGGGGCTTTGGGGCGCGATGATGCGGCGCCGCAAATCTGTGGATGAGCACATAAAGTATGAACGGCCGCGCTTCGCGACCTTTTGACTCACCCGAGGGTCGCGGCGACGCGCCGCACGCGCGGGGAGTGTTTCAGGCTCAGACGCTCGCCTGCCCTCCCCGATCTCATTCGACCGAGCATCCCCGCGAAGGCGGGGACCCAAGCCGAGATCCGGGCAGGCCCACGGCCGAGCCGCTACCCGAAATTCAGCTTGGGTCCCCGCCTTCGCGGGGAAGAACGGATTTGGGATTTGGAGGTGCTGCGCCCCATCATCTTGGACGACGAGGCGCAACACCCAACCCTCAGTGCGCCGCCTGCGCCGGCGCGGCCGCGCCGAGGGCGCGGAAGTCGATGTCGCTGTCGGCCACCAGATAGATGAAGCTCGTCCAGGCGGCGACGTTCTGGGCCAGCTGGATCGGATCCACCTTGTCCAGGGTGTCGTCGGCGGTGTGGTGGTAGTCGAAGTAGCGGCTGGCGTCCTGGTTGAGGTTCACCACCGGCACGCCCGCGCCCTCGATCCCGCCGATGTCGGCCCCGCCGTGGGCGGCCGGATTGCGGTCGAAATAGATCTTCAGCGGGCTGAGCGTCTGGATCGCCGCCTTCATGGCCGGGTGGCCTTCCGACCCCTTGGGCAGCTGCAGGCTGTAGATGCGGTCGGCGCCCGTGTCGCTCTCGCCGGCCAGGACCAGCTTTTCGAGGCTGGACTTGTTGGCGGCCAGGAAGGCGTCGGACGAACCGCCGCTCTCCTCCGAGCCCCACATCACCACGCGGATGGTGCGCTTGGGGTGCTTGGGCAGCTCGCCGATCAGCTTGGCCGCGGCCGTGGTGATGGCGATGCCGGCCGCGTCGTCGAAGGCGCCGGTGCCCACGTCCCAGCTGTCGAGGTGGCCGCCGATGACGATCACCTCGTCAGGCTTTTCCGAACCCTTGATGTCGGCCGAGATGTTCCAGGCCACGTCGCCGGCGTCGAGGGTCGAGGCCAGCTTCAGCTTGATGCGCAGCGGGCCCTTCTTGGCCAGGCGCTCCAGCTGCTCGGCCTCAGGCACGCCCAGGGCGGCGGCGGGGATGGTGACGACGTCGGCGCCGTTGGTGGTCACGCCCGTGTGCGGCACGGTCGAGCTGGACGTCGAGACCGAGCGGATCAGCAGGGCCACGGCCCCACGCTTGGCGGCCTCGACCGGACCGGCGCGGCGCGAGATGCCGGCGATCCCGTAGCCGGCGCCGTCCTGGGCGCGGACCATCGGCTGGGTGATGACGACGATCTTGCCCTTGATGGCGGCGGCCGGCGCGGCGACCATCTCAGCGTAGGTGGAGAACAGCGCCACCTCGGCCTCGATCCCCTCGGCCGGCGTCGGGATCGTGCGGCCCAGGCCCACGATCGACAGCTTCATCGGATAGGGCGCGACCAGTTCAGCGCTCTCTTCGCCGCGCGTCCACGACGGCTTGGCGAACTGGTCGACCTTGATGTTGGTGAAGCCCAGCGCCTTGAACTTGGCCACGCCCCAGTCCTTGGCGCGCTCCATGCCCGGCGAGCCGACGAGGCGCGGGCCGATGTTGGTGGTCAGGTCCTCGGTGATGTCCCAGGCCAGGCGATCGTTCAGGGCCTTGTCGCGCAGCGCCTCTGCGGTCTTGACGTCTTGAGCGTGAGCGGCGCCCGCCAGCAGGGCGGAAGCGGCGACGGCAGTCAGCAGGCTGCGGATCATGAGCAGGATTCTCCCCTAAGAGGCAGCTGTCATAGCACTGCTCTCCCGGTGGAGAACCCCGCACGGCGCCCACTTTTGTCAGCAGTCGGCAGGTGAAGCGAAATTCGCCCCGTCAGGCCCTGGGCGCGGCGCCCAGCAGCTTGTCGGCGAACAGATCCAGCGCCTTCTGCGACAGGTCGGTGTTGTTGAGGATCACCACCGTGTCGCCGGTGTCGAGCCGGTGACCCAGCACCGAGCGGTAGCCCGCCGTGCGCCCTGTCTCCCACCCCGCCAGCCTGACCTGGCCGTCGATGGTCAGGCTGCGCACCCGGCCGCCCAGCGCATAGTCCTGCTCGGGCACGAGGATCGTCGTCATGGCCTTGCGCGAGGCGTCCGAAAGGAACGGCGTGTCGAAGACGACGTGCGCCGCGACCAGCAGGTCGTCGGCCGTGCTGAAATAGCCCCCGCCCGCCGCCATCACCGCAAGCCGGGCGTTCTCCCGCCGCGCCAGCGGCGGCCCCGCATAGTAGGACGCGGCCACGCCGGCCTCGGCGTCGATGCGGCCCGCGCGGGTGTGGCTCATCTTCAGCGGCCCGGTGACCAGTTCCTCGACCACCGCCTGGAACGGCTTGCCCGTCGCCGCCTCGACGATGGCGGTGACCATGAACCAGTTGGTCAAGGCATAGTCGAACCTGCTCCCCAGCGGAAACAGCGGATCGCCCTGGCAGAACAGGCTCACCGCCTGCGCCGCCGACACCTCGCGCTTGAGCACCTCCGGATCGGCCTTGAGCGCGGGCATGAAGCCGTTGGGAACGCCGCTGGTGTTGGACAGCAGGTGCGTCAGGGTCACAGTCTTGCCGGTGTCAGCCCGCTGGTCGGGCAGCCAGGTCGCGATCGGCGCGTCGAGCGAGAGCTTGCCCTGCTCTACCAGGCGCAACACCGCGATCGTGGTCAGCCACTTCGAGATCGAGGCGATCGCATAGACCGTGTCGCGGGTCGCCGGCTTGTTCGCCTCGATGTCCGCCATGCCGAAGGCGCGCGCGTAGGAGGCCCTGCCCTTGCGCCCGATCATCACCACGCCCTGGAACTTCTGCTCGGCGACGAAGGCGTCGACCACGGGATTGTCGGCGCCCAGCGTGGCCGGCGCGGCCAGGGACAGGCCGGGCGCGGCGCACAGCGCGCCTGCGGCGGCGAACAGGCCGCGTCGGTCGATCATCGGAAAACTCCCCACAAACCGCCGCCCCCAGCGATGGCGGCGACCCTGGCCCAGGCTCGCGGCCAAGTCCCGTTAAGCTTTGGCAATGAGCGAACATTGGCATTCGACGAGAAGCGCTCTAGGTCTGGAGGCGACTTCAGGAGACCCCGATGCCCAAGCCGACGGTCGAACCGGCCGCCGACATCCCGCTCGACGCCAAGCTGCGGCCGACCCAGGCCCGCGCCCAGGACACCTACGAGGTGGTGCTGGCCACCGCCGGCGAGCTCCTGATCGAGTCCGGCTTCGAACAGCTGACCACCAACGCCATCTGCAAGCGCGCGGGCCTCACCCCGCCGGCCCTCTATCGCTACTTCCCCAACAAGTACGCGATCCTGAAAGAGCTCGGCGACCGGCTGATGCGGCTGCAGGACGACGCGGTGTTCGCCTGGATGGAGGCCGGCGGCCTGGAGGGCGAAACGGCGTCCGAGCGCGTCGCCAAGACCGCCGCCCTGCTGACCGACGTCATCGACATGACCCGCCGCTTTCCCGGCGGCGCGGCCATCGGGCGGGCCCTGCGAGCCGTGCCGATGCTGCAGCAGCTGCGCTTCGCCTCGCGCGACATGGTCGCCGGCCAGTTCGGCGAGGTGCTGGCCGCGCGCTTCCCCACGGTCCCGGCGGCGCGGATCCGCACGGCCACCCGCATGATGGTCGAGCTGACCTACGCCGCCACCGAGATGGCCGTCGAGGAGCCCGGGCAGGACGCGACCGCCCTCGCCGAAGAGATCGGCCGGCTGTTCGACTGCTATTTCGAGACGTTCGACGCGGAGCTTTGAGATCCTCCCCCGCTGGGGGAGGTGGCCCGGAGGGCCGGAGGGGGGGCCGTTTTCAGCTTCCGCTGAACAGGCCGGTTTCGCAGCCAGTCCCCTCTCCGTCGGCTTCGCCGACACCTCTCCCTTCAGGGAGAGCGCCTCTCGTCGCGAAGACCCGCATAACACCGACTTGCAATAACGATAGTTTTTACTATCGTCAGTCCATCGCAGCGGGGGAGCGCCGATGGAGGGCTGGAAGAACTGGTCGGGCAGCGTCGTGGCGACGCCCAGCAGGATAGCCCGGCCCCGCACGGTCGACGAACTGTCGCGCCTTGTCGCCGAGGCCGACAAGGTCCGCGTCGTCGGCGCCGGCCACTCCTTCATGCCGCTGTGCGAGACGAGCGGCCTGCTGCTGGACCTGTCGGACCTGGAAGGCGCGGTCGAGATCGCGCCCGACCGCAAGACCGTCTGGGCGCCCGCCGGCTGGAGCCTCAAGCGCCTGACCGCCGCCCTGTGGGCCGAGGGCCTGTCGCTGATCAATCAGGGCGACATCAATCCCCAGTCCCTGGCCGGCGCCACGGCCACCGGCACTCACGGCACCGGCGCGGAGCTCGGCAGCCTGTCGACCCAGGCCTGCGGCTTTCGACTGATGACCGCCGACGGCCGGCTGGTCGAATGCGGCCCCGACCTCGAGCCCGAACTCTACCAGGCCCAGCGCGTCTCGCTGGGCCTGCTGGGCGTGGCCGTCGCCATCCGCATCAACGTCGTCCCCGCCTACCACCTGGAAGAACGCGTCAGCCGCATGCCGCTGGCCCAGGTCATCGAGCGCTTCGACGACCTGGCCGCCACCACGCGCCACATGGAGTTCTGGGTCTTTCCCTACAGCGACGACGTCATCTTCAAGACCCTGCATCCCGTTCCGGCCGACGCCGCCGACCAGACCCTGGGCAAGAGCGGCGAAGGCGACGAGGACACCTTCCGAACGATCTGCGACCTGTGCGCCGCCCTGCCCGTCCTGACCGCGCCGCTGCAGAAGCTGATGATGAAGGTCGCCGGCAAGCCCGCCCGCCGCGCCGGCCCGGCCTTCGAGGTCTTCCCCTCCGAGCGCAACGTCCGCTTCGAGGAGATGGAGTACGAGATGCCGCGCGCCGCCGGCCTGCCCACGCTGCAGGCGGCCATGGCCCACATCCGCAAGCGCCGCCTGCCCATCACCTTCCCGTTCGAGTTCCGCCTCGTGGCCGGCGACGACATCTGGATGAGCCCGTTCAACATCGGCGCGGGCGCCTCGATCTCGTTCCACCAGTACGCCAAGATGCCCTGGCGACCGGCCTTCGCCGAGATGGAGGCCGTGCTGGCCGACAGCGGCGGTCGACCGCACTGGGCCAAGCGCCATACCCTGACCCTCGCGGACGTCCATCGCCTCTATCCCCGCGCCGGCGACTTTCTGCGAGTGCGCCAGGCCTGGGATCCGACCGCCAAGTTCGCCAACGCCCACCTGAGCCAGCTGTTCGGAATCTGATCCATGACCGACATCGCCCTGCACGCCGGCCTCGTCGGCCAGCCCGGTTCCCGCGAACTGCTGAACACGCCGGTCCTGGTGGTCGACCGGACGGCCCTTGAGGCCAACATCGCGACCATGGCCGCCTTCGCCGCGGGCAAGGGCCTCAAGCTTCGCCCCCACGCCAAGACCCACAAGAGCGCCGACATCGCCCGCCTGCAGCTGGCGGCCGGCGCCGCAGGCCTGTGCTGCGCCAAGATCGGCGAGGCCGAGGCCCTGGCGGCGCAAGGGGTCTCGACCGGCCTGCTGATCACCTCGCCGGTGGTCTCGGCGCCCGCCGTCGCCCGCCTGGCCGCGCTGAACCTGGCGACCGAGGGCCTGAAGGTCGTCGTCGATCATCCAGGCAACGTCGCCGCCCTCGGCGCGGCGGCCAGCGCGAGCGGCAAGCCGCTGGAGGTGCTGATCGACCTGGACCCCGGCATCCACCGTACGGGCGTGGCCTCGCCGCAGGCCGCCGTCGCGCTGTTCGAGGCGATCAAGAGCGAGCCCGCCCTGACCTATGCGGGCCTGCAATGCTATTGCGGTGTGCAGCAGCACATCGAGGCCTTCGACGTCCGCAAGACGGCGCTGGAGGATCGCGGGGCCTACATCCGCGAAGTCATCGACGCCCTGACCGCCGCCGGCGGCGCGCCGCCGATCGTCAGCGGCTCGGGCACCGGCTCGCACCGCATCGACGCCGAGCTTGCGATCTTCACCGAGCTGCAGGTCGGCTCCTACGTGTTCATGGACGACCAGTACCTGGCCTGCGACCTGGCGGGCGAAGGCGCCGACGCCAGCCCCTATCGGCGCTCGCTGTTCATCGACGCCCGCGTGGTCAGCGCCAACAGCCCGGGCATGGTCACGGTCGACGCCGGCTTCAAGGCGATGTCGACCGACGCCGATCCGCCCCAGGTCGTGGCCGGCGCGCCGGAAGGCTCGCGCTACTTCTTCATGGGCGACGAGCACGGCGCGCTGGTCCCGTCGTCCGGCTCGCCTCCGCCGCTCGGCGCGCGGGTGACGCTGGCCGCGCCGCACTGCGACCCGACCGTGAACCTCTACGACGCCTATCACGTGGTCGAGGGCGACACCCTGGTCGCCGTCTGGCCGGTGACGGCGCGCGGACGGTCGCGGTAAACCTTCAGGAACGCTAGTTCAAAGCGCGATATGTCTCGATGCCAAAATTCACACATGCCTCCCACCGCTTCCTATAACTGCTAGATCACAGGGGGCAGCATGAACGACATTTTGCAGTGGCTCAAAGCGAATGAAGAACTGTCCGGATGGGCTCAATTCTTCGGCGCAATCGCAGCGCTACTACTAACATATTTCACTGCGTTTGCTCCCACTTGGAGAAGAAAGAAGCAGTTACGCGACGAAGCACTTCGCCTTCTTATGCATGGATATGAAATCATTGAGAGTTTCCACAGAACATCAGCCCATTTCGCACCTTTCAAGCTCTCGTTGCGCCAAATTTCGATAACTATGACGGCCGCGATCGATGAGATGGGTCGTTTTCCCGTTTACGAGTTGGACCGAAATTTTGGCCCGATGTCTTTTGCAAGACGCCTCATGACAATGAGGATGGTTGTCAGCTGCGCTCGCCTTCTGGTCGATACAGCCGCTGAAGACATCGGCGACAGAACGATGGACAGCGAAGAACATGAAGCGTTGCGTGATCTGATTGGAGAACAACTCAAGTTTGCCCACAATCTTCTTATGAATATCCCCATGCAACGCCCAGAATGGCCTTCACCCTCAGCGACAACCTCTTAGCCACCCGACGAAACTCCGACTTTAAGCTCCCCGAGAAAAACCGCTTTGGCGTCGGGCGCGTTGAAGACTATCCATGGCGTCCGTTCTGGAACGTCCGCCCGCATGACCACCGCCGCCCTTTCCGTCGCCCCCGCCAAGAAGCCTCGCCGCAACCGGCGTCGGCGCTCGGCGCGCTGGGCGCGCGCCGGCCTGCTGGTGCTGGCGGTCGGCATTTCGGGCGTGGTGATCGGGCAGACGACGTTCCGCATGCTCGACGCCCGCAACGCCGCCAGGGCCCAGACCGCCGCGCCGCTGGCGATGGACAATCCGCGCTTCACCGGCGCCATGCGCGACGGCCGCGCCTTTCTGATCACCGCCCGCCGCGCCGAGCGCGACGCGGCCGATCCCAACAAGGTCAAGCTGGTCGAGCCGACCCTGGTGCGGGGCTACGGCGCGCCCGACGCTAGCAAGGTGACGTCCAAGGACGGGATCTACCAGGAGGCCCAGAACCTGCTGGTGCTGACCAAGGACGTGAAGATCGACAACGGCCAGGGCTATCAGTTCGCCTCGCAGGAAGCCCGCATCGACACCAAGACCGGCGAGGTCGTCGGCGGCGCGCCGGTTTCCGGCGCCGGTCCGCGCGGCAATGTCAGCGCCGACAGCTACAGCGTCAGCGACAAGGGCGATCGCGTGGTCTTCAAGGGTCGCGTCCGCACCCGCGTCCAGCCCACCAACTAGGCCACGACCGATGAACGGCCTCGGCCTCCTGGACCAGCAACGGGCCCGCGCGACGCGCGTGTGCTTCCTCTACATCGCCCAGCCGCACCAGGTCTGGCACAGCCTGTCGATCGCCGTGGCCATGGCCCGGACCTGGCCGGATGTGCGCGTCGAGATCGCCGCGACCTCGGCCGGGCATCTCGACTACATCCAGGGCATGCTCGACGGCCTGGGCGGCGCGCCGATCACCCTGCGCCTGCTGCCGCCGGCCTGGCTGCGGCGGATGTCCAAGGCGGCGCCGCCGCCCAAGGCCCTGATGCTGGCGCTGAACGCCGGCCGGCTGTCGACCTACGACGCCGTGGTCACGCCCGAACGCACCACCGCCCTGCTGCGCAAGCTGGGCGTGCGCCGCACCGCCCTGGTCTACACCCAGCACGGCGCCGGTGATCGCGGCGGGCCGTTCGAACCGCGCCTGCGGGTGTTCGACCTGGTCATGGCCGCCGGCCCCAAGCAGCGCGACCGGATGATCGACGAGGGCTGGGTCCGCCCCGAGGCCTGCGCCATGGTCGGTTATCCCAAGTTCGACCTCGTCGACGCCCTGCCGCCCAGCGCCGTCCCGGCCTTCGCCAAGCCCCTGCCGACGGTGGTCTACAACCCCCACTTCCACGAGACCCTGGGCTCGTGGAGCGCCTTCGGCCTTTCGGTGCTGGAGCAGTTCGCCGCCGACGAGCGGTTCAACCTGATCTTCGCCCCGCACGTGCGCCTGTTCGAGACCGCGTCGGAGGCCGACCGCCGCGCCGTCGCCCGCTTTGAGGGCCACCCCCGCATCCACGTCGACCTGGGCGGCCCGGCCGCCTTCGACATGACCTACACGCGCTCGGCCGACCTCTATCTCGGCGACGTCTCCAGCCAGGTCTACGAGTTCCTGCGCACGCCCAAGCCCTGCCTGTTCCTCAATCCCAGCCACGCCGACTGGAAGGGCGACGAAAGCTTCCATCACTGGCTGTACGGGCCGGTGCGCGAGACCGCCGACGGGATCTGCGACGCGATCGCCGCCGCCTTCGCCGGCCATGGCGATTTCCTGGAAGCCCAGCAGGCAGGCGTGGCCGAGACCTTCGACATCACCTCGGTCGCCTCGTCGGAGCGCGCCTCCCGCGCCATCATCGACCGCCTGGCCGTCCTCGACCGATGAACGCCGCCCCCAAGGATGCGGGCAAGGTCAACCCGCTGACCCGGATGCTGGCCAATGTCGGGGCCCTGCTCAGCGGGCGCGGGCTGAACGCCGTCGTCGGCCTGGCCTACATCGCCGTCACCACCCGCAGCCTCGGCATCGAGGCCTTCGGCTTCCTGACGCTGATCAACGCCTTCGCCCAGGCGCTGGGCGAGATGGCCAAGTTCCAGTCCTGGCAGACCGTCGTGCAGTACGGCGCCAAGCCCTTGATGGACGGCGACCGCAAGACCTTCCAGCAGGTCATGCGCTTCGCCCTGGTGCTCGACGGCATCGGCGCTGTCGCGGGCGTCGCCATCGGCGTAGGCGGCAGCCTGCTGTTCAGCCACTACATGGGCTGGCCCGACCACCTGGCGCCGGAGGCCGCGCTCTACTGCCTGTCGATCGGGGTCATGACCTCGGCCACGGGCGTTGGCCTGCTGCGCCTGTTCGACCGCTTCCGCATGCTGGCCGCCGAGCAGGTGGTCTCGTCCGTGGTGCGCCTGATCGGCTGCGTGATCGCCGCGTCGATGGATGCGCCGATCGAGATGTTCCTGCTGGCCTGGGCGGCCGGCACGATCGCCTCGTTCCTCTACGTGGCCGCCATCGCGGTCTGGAGCCTGCTGCAGCGCGGCCTGCTGGACGGCTTCAGCCTGGTGGGGCCGCTCGGCGTCGGCCTGCCGGGCGTTTGGCGCTTCGCCTGGGCCACCAACTTCAGCAGCACCATCGAGGTCGGCTTCACCCACGTGCTGACCCTGGCGATCGGCGCGCTGGTCGGCCCCGCCCCGGCCGCCATGTGGCGTGTCGGACGCCAGGTGGCCGATGGCATGGCCAAGCCCGCCCGCCTGATGCTGCCCGCCCTGCATCCCGAATTCGCCCGCCTGCGCGCGCAGAAGGACGATGCGGCCATGCTGCGCCTGGCCCGCCAGATCGCCCTGATCGGCGGCGGCGTGGCCGGCGTGCTGCTGGCGGTCTGCCTGCTGGCCGGCCCCTGGCTGCTGACCGTGATCATGGGCCCCGAATACGCCTCGGCCGCCGGCATCATGAGCTGGCAGGTCGCCGCCGCCGCCATCGGCATCATGGCCCTGCCGATCGAGCCGATGCTGGTGTCGATGCACGCCGCCGGCGCGGCCCTGCGCGTGCGCATCGTCGTCATCGCCATCTATTTCGCCGCCCTCGTTCCCCTGCTGCAGATCTTCGACCTGACCGGCGCAGGCGCGGCCCTGGTCCTGGCCTCGACCTGCATGGCGATCGGCATGTTCATCACCCTCCGGTCGCGTCTCGCAGCGGAAGCCGCCGCCGAGCGCGAGGACAAAAGCGCCGTCGCGCGCGAACAGACTTGCGCGGAACCCCTGAACGAGCGCAAAGGCGATCCGCAATGAATACGCCCACCGCTTCCGGCAGGACCGTCCGTCTCGCCGACTTCCCGACCCTGACCGCCGCCCTGGATCTCGCCGCGACCGGCGAGACCGGGATCAACCTGCATTCGCTGCGCGGCGAGCTGGTCGAGGCCCTGACCTACGCCGCCCTGCGCGAGCAGGCGCAAGGCCTGGCCCGTCGCCTGCTGGCGGCCGGCGCCAAGGTCGGCGAGAGCGTCGCCCTGATCGCCGAAACCGACGGCGACTTCGTGCGCGCCTTCTTCGCCTGCCAGTACGCCGGCCTGGTTCCCGCGCCCCTGCCGCTGCCAGCGCCGCTGGGCGGCCGCGAGGCCTATGTCGAGCAGATCGGCCGCATGTGCGCCTCGGCCCATGCGAAGATCCTGATCGGCCCGGCCGGCATGGCCGAGTGGCTCAAGCAGATCGGCGACGCGGCGGGCCTGGCCTTCGCCGCCCCGCTGGCCGACCTGCCGGAGGACGCCGGCGCGGCGCTGCCGCAGATCACGCCCGAAGATCCCTGCTACCTGCAGTTCTCGTCGGGCAGCACCCGCTTCCCGACCGGCGTGCTGGTGACCCACAAGGCCCTGATGGCCAACGCCGTGGCCATCACGCGCGACGGCCTGCAGGTGAAGGCGCAAGACCGCGCCGTCTCGTGGCTGCCGCTCTATCACGACATGGGCCTGATCGGCTTCCTGCTCAGCCCGCTGACCAGCCAGATGAGCGTCGACCTGCTGCCCACCGGCGCCTTCGTGCGCCGGCCGCTGCTGTGGCTCGACCTGATCAGCCGCAACGGCGGCACGATCGCCTACAGCCCCACCTTCGGCTACGAACTGTGCGCACGCCGCGCCGAAGCCGCCTCGATCGACCATCTGGACCTGTCGCGCTGGCGCAGCGCCGGCCTGGGCGGCGACATGATCCGCACCGCGCCGGTCGAGGCCTTCGCCGAGCGCTTCGCCGCCGTCGGCTTCTCGGAAAAGGCCTATGTCGCCAGCTACGGCATGGCCGAGGCGACCCTGGCCCTCTCCATGGCCCCGCTGGGCCAGGGCCTGAAGCTGGAAGTCCTCGACATCGAGCGCCTCGAGCGCGACGACCTGGCCGTCTCGGTCGGCGCCGACGCCCCGCGCGCCCGGGCCTTCGCCCGCTGCGGCCCGGCCCTGCCCCACCACCAGTTGGAAGTGCGCGACGCCGACGGCAAGCCGGTGGCCGAGCGCCAGGTCGGCCGCATCTTCGCGCGCGGCCCCAGCCTGATGGGCGGCTATTTCGAACAGCCCGAAGAGACCGCCCGCGTGCTCGACGCCGACGGCTGGCTCGACACCGGCGACCTCGGCTTCCTGGTCGAGGGCGAGATCGTCATCACCGGCCGCGCCAAGGACCTGATCATCCTCAACGGCCGCAACATCTGGCCGCAGGACCTGGAATGGACCGCCGAGCGCGAGGTCCCCGGCCTGCGCAGCGGCGACGTGGCCGCCTTCTCGGTTCCCGGCGACGCGGCCGAAGAAGAGATCGTCACCATCCTGGTCCAGGCCCGCGGCGGCGACGCCGACAGCCGCGCGGCCCTGGTCGAGACCGTGGCCGGCGTGCTGCGCTCGCGCCACGGCGTCGAGACCCAGGTCAAGCTGGTCGGGGCTCACGCCCTGCCCCAGACCTCGTCAGGCAAGCTCAGCCGCTCCAAGGCCAAGGCCGCCTACCTGGCCGGCGCCTACGAGCGCGCCTGAGGTGGAAGACGCCGGGCCGAGGACCATCGCCGTCACCGGCGCCACCGGCTTCCTCGGCCAGCACCTCGTCCGCGCCATCGCCGAACGGGGCCTCCTGCCCCGCATCCTGTCGCGCCGCGACCCGATCTCGCCGTTCTGGCGCGGGATCGAGCCGCAGGTCGTGCTGGGCGACCTGTCCAGCGCCGCTGCGCTGGCGCGCCTGTGCGACGGCGCCGACGTGGTCGTCCACCTGGCCGGCCTGATCAAGGCCGCCGACCGGCCCGCCTTCGACAAGGTCAACGTCGACGGCGCCCGAGCCGTGGCCAAGGCCGCCAGCGACGCCGGCGCCCGCTTCGCGCTGGTCTCCAGCCTCGCCGCCCGCGAACCCCGGCTTTCCGACTACGCCGCCAGCAAGCGCGCCGGCGAGGAGGCGGTGCTGGCGGTCGCGCCCCACGCGCTGATCGTGCGCCCGCCGGCCATCTACGGTCCCGGCGACCGCGAGACCGTCGGCCTGTTCGCCGCCGCGCAGGCCAGCCGCGTCCTGCCGGTGCTGTCGCCCGCCTCGCGGGTGGCGATGATCGAGGTGCGCGACGCCGCCGCCCAGATCCTGGACCTCGTCGTCGGCGCTCGAACGGGCCTGGCCTCGATCTGCGACGCCCGACCCGACGGCTATGCCTGGACCGAGATCATGGGCGCGGCCGCCGCCGCCGTCGGCGCGCCGCCGCCTCGCCTTCTGCGCGTGCCCGAGGGGCTCATTCGCCTGGCTGGAGCCCTCGCTGATGGGGCGAGTAAGATTTCAAAGCAACCATCGGTGTTCGGTTCGGGCAAGGCGCGCGAACTGTCGCACCCCGATTGGGCGTTTTCGGACGATCCATCCCTTGCGTCGTCGCCGAGTCGTCACGATGTTGCCCGCGGCTTCGGCGAAACCGTCGACTGGTATCGGTCGGCCGGCTGGTTGTCGAAAAAATACAGCGACTAGTTCAATTGTGGCAGATATCTGACAGAGACACTGTTACGGTGCGGTCACAGTGCTTTGACGGGGGCGTCTGGCGTTTGGCATGGATACAGTGACAGATCTGAGTTTGCGTGAGATCGGGCTGGCGACGAGCAAGGTGCTCGGCCGGACGGTCGAGGTGACGAACGACACCCACATCGGCCGCGACCTGGCTGTGGATTCCCTCGCCCTGATGAACATCGTGATGGAGCTCGAAGACGCCTTCGACATCTCCATTCCGCTCGATCGCCTCGCCGCGGTGGAAACCGCCGGCGACCTCTCCAAACTGATCAACGATCTCCGAACCAAGGCTTGACCGATGGGTCTGTTCGACAAGCACCTGGCCTATCGCGACGCGTACAAGGCCATCCAGCAAGCGGGCGCCGACCCGTTCACCGTCCGTTTCGACGCCGTGGTCTCGCCGACCGAGGGCATCGTCGAGGGGCGTCCCACGATCCTGCTGGGCACCAACAACTATCTGGGTCTGACCTTTGACGAGAAGGCGATCGCCGCCTCGGTCAAGGCCGTCCAGGAACGCGGCACCGGCACCACCGGTTCCCGCATCGCCAACGGCAGCTTCGAGGCCCACGTTGCCCTGGAGACAGCGCTGGCCAAGTTCTACGGCCGCAAGCACGCCATGGTGTTCACCACCGGCTACCAGGCCAACCTGGGCGTCCTGTCGACCCTGGTCGGCCGCGGCGACCACCTGATCCTCGACGCCGACAGCCACGCCTCGATCTACGACGGCTCGCGCCTGGGCCACGCCGAGGTCATCCGCTTCCGCCACAACGACCCCGAGGACCTGGCCAAACGCCTGCGTCGCCTCAAGGACGTCCCCGGCGAGCGCCTGATCGTCGTCGAAGGCATCTACTCGATGATCGGCGACACCGCGCCGCTCAAGGAAATCGCCGCCGTTAAGCGCGAAATGGGCGGCTACCTGCTGGTCGACGAAGCCCACTCGATGGGCGTGCTCGGGGCCACCGGCCGCGGCCTGGCCGAAGCCGCCGGCGTGGAAGACGACGTCGACTTCATCGTCGGCACCTTCTCCAAGAGCCTGGGCGCCATCGGCGGCTTCTGCGTGTCGAACCTCGACGACTTCGACGTCATGCGCGTGATCTGCCGTCCGTACATGTTCACCGCCTCGCTGCCGCCGGCCGTGGTCGCCTCGACCCTGGTGGCGCTGGAGCAGATGATCGCCAAGCCGCACCTGCGCGAGCAGCTCAACAGCAACGCCTGCCGCCTCTATGACGGCCTGACCGCACTGGGCTTCGTCACCGGCCCGGCCGCCAGCCCGATCGTCGCGGCCACCATGCCCGACGTCGAGCGCGCCATCGCCATGTGGAACGGCCTGCTGCAGTCGGGCGTCTACCTCAACCTCGCCCTGCCGCCGGCCACGCCCGACAGCCGCCCGCTGCTGCGCGCCAGCATCAGCGCCGCCCACACCCACGAGCAGATCGACCAGGTCCTCAAGGTGTTCGCCGAAGTCGGCGCGGCGCTCGGCGTCATCGACGGCCAGCAGCGCGCCTTCGCTTAAGGGCAAGCGCACCGTTGAAAAGACGAAGCCCCGGCCAGAAGGTCCGGGGCTTTTTCTTGGGCTGAGAGAACAACTGAGGCGACGAGGACTACTCTCTCTCTCCCGTCATTCCCGCCCTTGTGGCGGGAACCCCTCTATCAGCCGCAAGAGCGGATGGGGCGGCGTGCTCAGCACGCCGTTGGCGTCTCACATGCGAGCGGAACCAGGGGTTCCCGCCACAAGGGCGGGAATGACGGGAATTTGGGGGCTGGCGAGCTCAGCGCCCGCGCCGCCACTTCCACAGGCCCAGCAGGATGCCTGGCGCGGCCAGCACCGGATGGCGCTCGCGCCAGGGGGTCAGTTCGACCTTGAAGCCCGTGTGGCGCTCGATCTTCCATGCGGCGTAGCGGGCCGCGCCCTGGAAGGTGAAGGCGGCCTTGATCAGCCGCGCCACGTTCAGCGACTTGCCGAGGTTGCGCCGCAGCCGCCAGGCGGCCGTCAGGCGCTTGCGCTCGATGGCCGACATCCGCGGCGCCGGGCGCCCCTCGCCGTCGAAGCGGCCGTCGTCGGCCCAGCAGGCCGGCAGCAGGCGCTGATAGTGCCCGGGGTCGAAGGCCAGGATCGAGGCCTCGCGGCCGGCCTTCTCGACGCGGAACTCGGCGGCGTAGGTCTCCTGGAACAGCGCCGTCCAATAGGCCTCGGGCGGTCCCTCCTCGGGGCCCAGGGCCGTGGCGAAGCGGGCGGCGGTGCGGGCGGCGCGGCGCACGGCCTCGACCACCGCCTCGCGCGCGGCCGCGTCGGCCGCCCACACCAGGCCCGAGGGCTGCACGAAGCGGGTCCACAGCGTGGTGTCGATCCCCCGCCCCTTCACCGCCTGCGAGAAGCGCGACAGGGTCATCGAGGCGACCTTGGCCCGCAGGGTCATCCCCTCGTGCTCCAGCTCGTGATAGCTGACGTCGGGCCACAGGATGCGGGTGGCCACGCCCCTCAGGCCGCGCGGCGGCCGCTCGGTGAGCACGTAGAAGTCCAGAACGCCCGACAGGTCGCCGGTGCGCAGGATCGAGCCGTAGAACAGCACCGCCTGGGCGGTCGGAAACAGGCCCGTCAGGTGCTCGGCGAAGGCGCGGATCGGCGCCGGGATCGGCTGGGCGAGCTCGGCCTCGACCAGCGGCCGGACCGCGCTCATCCGACCACGAACCGCAGCGGCGCGCCCAGGGCCAGGGCCAGCTTGCCGCCCTCGAACACCTCGCCGTCGAGCACGAAGTCGAACTGGCCCGAGGCGTAGAGCGCCGCCGGGTCACGCCGGCGATAGCCGCGCGCCTCGAGGATCGGCTTCTCCTTGCCCGACACCACCGTGGGCACCATGCGCAGCAGCCGCTTGGGGGGAGCGTCGACGTCCAGCACCTTCAGCCCCTCGCGCGGCGGGCCGAAGGGCTTGAGATTGAACGGCAGGCGCTTCAGCGCCGTGGCCAGCAGGACGAAGCGTTCGCCTTCGGGCTGGACCTCGCCGTCCATGGCCACCTTCACGGCCACGCCCTGGCGCCATTGATCGCGCGCGCCGCCGAACAGCGCGCCCAGCGTGGCGCCGGCCAGGGTCACGGCCACCGACAGGCTCTGGAACACGCCCATGCGATTGACGCGCTTGGACAGGGCGGTGGCCCGCACCAGGGCCCCCAGACCGAAGAAGAAGCCCCGCAGCGGCGGGCGGCCGTCGGCGAAGCGCACTTCGAGCGGGGCGCGGATCTTGATGCGCGGTTCGGCCTGGGCCGCGGCGGCCAGGGCCTCCTCCAGCCGCCAGTCGCGCGGCGCGCCCAGGTCGATGGCCAGCACGTTGGTCTTGCCCGATGGCAGGATCGCCAGCATCGGCATGTCGTCGCCGAAGGTGGACGGCGTCAGGCCCAGCACGTCGCGCACCGTGCCGTCGCCGCCGTCGATGACCAAAAGGTCGATCCTCTCGTCGGCGAAGCGGGCCAGTTCCTCGCCGAGAGCTTCGCGCGTCGCCGGCTCGACCACGCGCACGCCTTCAGGCGTGGGCGCATGCACCCGGCCCTGGTTGGCGTGGCTGCGCGGGTTCCGAACGACGCCGACGCGCATCACCGCGACAGCCAGGACTGGATCGAGCCCTTGGGGGCCAGCGCGCCCTGCACGATCTGCAGGGCGTGGACGAGGAAGCAGATCGCCGTCCAGGCCGCCACCAGCACGAAACCGATGTCGGGCCGGCCGACCAGCACGCTGCCGGTCAGCAGGATGAGGTTCGGGTTGCGACGGGCGGTGATCAGCCGGAAGAAGCTGTCGAACGGCCGCCAGGCGTGCATCTCCAGCTTGAAGAGGGCCAGGAAGATCCCCTCCTCCACCCGCTGGGCCACATAGCCGCCGACGACGATGGCCAGCAGCCACGGCGCATACGGCATCGACAGGCCCACAGCGAACACGCCGACATACCAGGCCCACCACCAGAACGGCGGGTGCACCAGGTCGATGCCGTGGTCGAAGACGTTGCCCCACTTGGACGAGGTCAGGGTCACCCGGGCCAGCTTGCCGTCGACCGTGTCGAGGAAGGTCATGATCCAGGCGCAGACCAGGCCCCAGCCGAACTGGCCTCGCCAGAACAGCACGAAGGCGGCGATGGTCAGCAGGAAGCCGGTGAAAGTCACCTGGTTGGGCGTCATCTTCGCCAGGGCGCACCAGCGGGTGACGATCCGCGCCGGGGTCGGCCAGACGTACTTGGTCACCAGGTCGTTGACGCCCTTGTACGAGCCCTGGAACAGGCGCTTTTCGACTGCGCGCACGCTGTCCTTGGTCAGGCGCTCCAGCACCGGCGGCTCGCGCTTGCGCAGGGCGCTGTTGTAGGCCGAGCCGAGCTCCAGCGCCGTCAGGCGCGCAAAACGGGGATCGACGCTCGAAGGGTCGCCGCCGGCCGCCAGGGCGGCCACCGCCGCGTCCGCGGCCTCGGCCGGGGCGTTCACCGCCGTCGCCGCGCCGGCCTCGTCGACCAGCACCGCCCAGGGGCGACCGGCCAGGGCCTTGATCAGCGACTCGTCGAACACCCAGCCGGCGTGCACGGCGATCGTGTCGCCGCCCTCGCCCGCCTGCTCGGAAACGCCGATCCGGCGATAGATGCGCGACAGCCGCTCGCCCGAGGTCATGCCCCAGATGCGCGCCTCGCTGTCGCCCACCGTCACGGCGCGCGAAGCGACTGGATTGATTTCACCGGTCACCGGTACTTAAACCCCTTGAAAGCCGAGGCGATTGATAAGCAGCTTCGCCGAAATTCGCCACAATCGCGCCGGTCCCTCTTGTCGATATTCCGCCTCGCCCATCTTTCGGACCCTCACCTGCCGCCGCCGCCGGGCGCGTTCGGCTGGCGCGACCTGGCGTCCAAGCGCCTGCTGAGCCGGATCGCCTGGCGCCGAAAGCACAAGATCCACCGTCCCGAGGTGCTGGAAGCCCTGGTCGCCGACCTGAAGGCCCACGCCCCCGACCATGTGGCGATTACCGGCGATCTCACCAACTTCGCCTCGGACGTCGAGATCGCCGCCGCCCGCCGCTGGCTCGAAAGTCTCGGCCCCGCCGAGACCATCACCGTCAGCCCCGGCAACCACGACGCCCTGGTCGGCCAGACCGCCCAGGCCCGCTTCGCGCCCTGGACGGCCTGGCTGGGCGACGACGAGGAGGCCGCCTTCCCGCAGGTGCGGCTGCGCGGCCCGGTGGCGCTGATCAACCTGTGCTCGGCCGTGCCCACGGCGCCGCACCTGGCCACCGGCCGGCTTGGCGCCGATCAGCTGGCCAAGCTCGACGCCCTCCTGGCCGATCCGGCCCTGGCCGACCGCTTCAAGGTGGTGCTGCTGCATCATCCGCCCAACGCCGGCGCGGTGTCGGTCCGCAAGTCGCTGGACGACCAGGGCCAGCTGCGCGCCGTGCTCGCCCGGCGCGGCGCCGACCTCGTGCTGCACGGCCACGCCCACGAGTCGCTGACGGCCACGGTGTCCGGCCCCGACGGCCGCGCGATCCCGGTGCTGGGCGTGCCCTCGGCCTCGGCCTGGATCGGCGGCCATTCGCCGGCCCGCTGGCACGCGCTGGAGATCGAGCCGCGCGAGGGCGGCTATTCGCTACGGGTCATCGCGCGCGGGCTGGATCCGCAGACCGGCGGGATCCGCGAACTGGGGCGGTATTCGCTGCTGTAGACCCTCCCCCTACTTCCCGTAGCGCATGCGCACCCGGATCGTGTTCTCCCCCGATTTCACGCTGAACCGCGCCGAATCGAACGACGGCACGCCGAACCGCGACGGCGCGTCGTTGGAGAAGCCGTAGCCTTCGGTCGGCAGGCCCACGCCGTTCCGGTCGAAGTCGTGGTTGCCGTTGGCGTCGTGGTAGACGGCCACGGCGTAGATGTCGGCCTTGGGCAGGTTGAAGCAGGCCTCGGTCGTCGGCGCGCTGGCCGGCACCCGCAGACGCAGCAGCTTGCCGCGCGGCGCCAGGAACCGGCTGGGATCCGACGGATAGACCGTGACCGTCACCTCGCCCGTCTCGGACTTCAGGCGACCAACCTCCACGGTCAGCCGCACGCCTGTGTCCCTGCCTACGCAATCCTGCTTCGCCGCCGCCGGCGCCGCCATCCCCAGCAAGCCCAGCAGCGTCCCTAGCGCTGCAAGGCCTGGAAGAACGGTTCGTGCTTCCATGTAAAAGGCCGTGTCCCTATTGTCGCCCCGACGCGATCAGCGCCCGCAGACTCGCCTGAAGTATCGGTTGCCGCATGCCCAATCCCACAGCCCTCGCATTCGGCTACCCACGCTCGAAAGTGGCCGAGACCGACCACTGGTTGGTCCTTGTACGTCCCAAGCAGCCGACTTTCGGGTCTCTCGTCCTGGTATGCAAGGAACCCGTGCAGGCCTTTTCCGATCTCAGCCCCGCGGCCTTCGCCGACATGCAGGTCGCCGTGGCCGGGATCGAACGCGTCCTGAAGACCAAGGTCGCCTACGAGAAGATCAACTATCTGATGCTGATGATGGTCGACCGCGACGTGCATTTCCACGTCCTGCCCCGCTACGAAGGCGCGCGCGAGCACGAGGGAACGCCCTTCCCTGACACCGGTTGGCCCGCCGCCCCCGCCCTCGGCTCGGCCGTCGCTCTGGACGACGAGGCCGTCGCGCGCCTGGCCGGGGATTTCGCCGCCGAGTGGTCCGCCGCGTGAGCAAGCTGAAGAAGAAGTTCGACGTGCGGCGCATCACGGCCATGGGCCTGATCGACCGCTACCTGCTGCGCCTGCTGGGCTGGCCGCTGGCCGGGTGCCTGGGCCTGACCGTCGTCGCCCTGCTGCTGGAGCGGGTGCTGCGCCTGCTGGACCTGCTGTCGCAGAGCGCCGCCCGCTTCGACTACGTCACCCAGCTGGCCCTGAACCTGCTGCCGCACTATCTGGGCCTGGCCCTGCCGGTGGCGTTCTTCGTGGCGCTGTTCATCGTCATCAGCAAGCTGTCCGACGGCTCGGAGATCGACGCCCTGCTGGCCGGCGGCCAGTCGCTGGAGCGGGTCGCCGCGCCGTTCGTCTGCATCGGCCTGGCGCTCAGCGTCTTCAGCATCGCGGTGTTCGGCTACGTCCAGCCCTACAGCCGCTACGCCTATCGCGCCGTGATGCACGCGGCCGTCAACGCCGGCTGGAACGGCCGCCTGTCGGGCGGGGCGTTCATCGACGACGACGGCTCGTTGATGACCGCCGACAGCGCCGACCTCGCCGGCCAGAGCCTGACCCGGGTGTTCATCCGCCGCCCCGACGCTGCCGGCCACGAAGAGCTGATCACCGCCGCCAGCGCCACCCTGCAGGTCTCGGCCGACGGCAAGACCGTCACCATGCGCCTGAAGTCGGGCCGTCGCATCGGCAGCGACGCGCGCGGCAACTACCGCAGCCTGGCCTTCGACGACCTGACCACCGAGGCCCCGCTGAAGGCCGCCGCCAGCCTGCTGCGCGCCCGCGGCGGCGACGAGCGCGAACTGACGCTGGGCGAACTGCTGCACCAGGCCAGGTCGCCCAATCCCGTCGTGCCCAAGGCCACGCTGATGGCCGAGTTCTACGGCCGCATCGCCCGGGCCGCCTTCCTGCCGTTCCTGCCGCTGCTGGCCTTCCCGCTGGGCCTGGCCGCCAAGCGCGGCAACCGCGCGCCTGGCCTGCTGCTGGCCGGGGTGCTGCTGCTGGCCTTCCAGCACAGCCTGCTGCTGGGCCAGAGCCTGGCCGAATCCGGGCGCATCGCCCCGCTTCCGGCCGTCGGCGCGCCGTTCCTGGTCTTCACTGGCCTTGCGGTCTGGCTGTTCGTCGGCAGCCGCACGCGCCCCGGCGACACGCCGATCTCGCGCCTGGTGCTGGCCATGAGCGCCTGGTTCCGCCGCGCCCTCAAGCCGTTCCAGCGCAAGGAGCGCGCCGCATGAAGCTGCAGCTCTACGTCCTGCGCACGGTCGCCACGCGCGTGCTCGGCGCCGTCCTGATCCTGATGGCCATCCTGCAGATCCTCGACCTGCTGGAAGTCACCACCGACATTCTCGACCGGGGCCTGGGCGTCGGCGGGGTGTTCTACTACGCCGCCCTGCGCGCGCCGGCCCTGTTCCAGCAGGTGGCGCCGCTGGCGGTGCTGGCCGGCGGCCTGTTCGCCTTCTCGCAGCTGGCCCGCGAGAACGCCGTGGTCGCCATGCGCGCGGCCGGCATCTCGGGCTATCGCATCGTCGCCATGGCCGTGCCTGTCGCGATCGCCGTGCTGGCGCTCGACGCCCTCTGCGCCCAGGTGGTCGCGCCGCGCACCGATCCGACGCTCAGCGCCTGGTGGGCCGCCACCACCCCGGTCGCCGACCGCAAGACCCCCGCCTCGCGCACCTTCCGGGCCGGCGAAGACCTGGTCACCGCCAAGGAGGCCAGCCCCAACGGCGCGCGCCTGACCGACCTGACGATCTATCGCCGCGACAAGACCGGCGCCCTGACCGAACGCGTCGTCGCGCCCGTGGCGCAGTTCCAGGCCGGCGCCTGGCGGCTGCAAAGCCCGGTCACCACCCGCTATCTCGGCGATCGGGTCGAGCCGATGACAGCCGCCTCGGCGACCTGGCCCACCGCCCTGCGGCCGGCCGACGTGCAGGCCCTGTTCGCCGACGCCCCCGCGCCTTCGGCCGCCTCGGCACGCCGGGCGCTGGAGAACGGCGGCTCGGACCGCCCGCAGAGCTTCTACGCCACCCGCCTGCAGACGGCCTTTTCCGGCCCGCTCGCCGCGCTTGTGATGCTGCTGCTCAGCGCGCCCGTCGCCTGGGCCAACTTCCGCAGCGGCCAGGGCGCGGTGCTGCTGACCTCGGGCCTGGCCGCCGGCCTCGTCTACCTGGTCGCCGACGGGCTGCTGTCGGCCCTGGGCGAATCCGGCGCCCTCTCGCCGATCCTGGCCGCCTGGGCCGCCCCCGTCGTCTTCGCCGCCCTCGCCGTGCGCGCCTTCGTATCCCTGGAGGGATGATGCCTTTCGATTCCGCGGCCGAGGCGATCTCGGTCCTGCCCGTCCGCACGCCTGAAGAGCTCAAACGCTTCATCGCCCTGCCCGCGCGCCTCAATGCAAAGGATCCAAGCTGGATCACGCCGCTCCTCCTGGAGCGCACCGAGGCCCTGTCGCCCAAGACCAATCCGTTCTTCCAGCATGCCGAGGTCCAGCTGTTCCTGGCCGTGCGCGGCGGCCGCGACGTCGGCCGGATCAGCGCCCAGATCGACCAGCTGACCCCGCAGAACACGCCCGGACGCCTGGACGGCCACTTCGGCCTGATCGCCGCCGAGGACGACGCCGAGGTGTTCGCCGCCCTGCTGCGCGCGGCCGAGGCCTGGCTGCGCGAACGCGGCCGCACCCACGTGATGGGTCCGTTCAACCTGTCGATCAACGAAGAGGTCGGCCTGCTGGTCGACGGCTTCGACACCCCGCCGATGGTGATGATGGGCCACGATCCGGCCTATGCCGGCGGCCGCGTCGAGCAGCAGGGCTACGCCAAGGTCAAGGACGTCTACGCCTACTTCGCCCCCATGCAGGCCGACCTGCCGCCGGCCGTGCGCCGCCGCGCCGAGCGTCCGCCGGCCGAGGGCGTCGTGCTGCGCCAGCTCGACATGAGCCGCTACGACGAGGAGGTGGTCACCCTGACCAAGATCCTCAACGACGCCTGGAAGGACAACTGGGGCTTCACCCCCACCACCGAGGCCGAGACCGCCCAACTGGCCAAGGCCCTCAAGGCCGTGATCGACAAGCGCCTGACCTGGTTCGCCGAGATCGACGGCGAGGCCGCCGGCTTCCTGGTGTTCCTGCCCAACGTCAACGAGGCCATCCGCGACCTGGGCGGCAAGCTGCTGCCGTTCGGCTGGGCCAAGCTCCTGTGGCGGCTGAAGGTCAAGCGCGTGAAGTCAGCCCGCATCCCGCTGATGGGCGTCAAGCGCAAGTTCTCCGAGAGCATCCGCGGCCGCATGCTGCCGTTCCAGATGATGCACGCGGGCCGCACCTCGGCCATCGCGCTGGGCTACGAGCGCTTCGAGATCTCGTGGGTGCTGGAAGAGAACATGCCCATGCGCCGCATCGCCGAGTCCCTGGGCGCCCAGATCTACAAGACCTATCGCGTCTACGAGAAGGCGCTCTAGGTGAGCCTCCCCTTCAAGGCCCTGGTCCTGGCCGGCTCGCGGCCGGGCGAGATCGACAGCGCCGCGGCCTATGCCGGCGTCTCGCACAAGGGCCTGATCACGCTGGAGGGCCGCACGCTGCTCGACCGCGTGCTGGGCGCCGTGCAGGCGGCGGGCGCGGAAGGGATCGGCGTTTCAACCTCCGACGCCGCCATCGTCTCGGCCCTGCCCGACGGCGTCGCGGCCATCGCCGCCTCGACCGAGGGCCCCAGCCAGAGCGTGCGCGAAGGCGCGAACGCCCTGGGCTTTCCCCTGCTGATCACCACGGTCGACCACGCGCTGCTGAAGCCCGAGTGGATCACCCAGTTCCTGGCCGACGCGCCGGCCGACGCCGACGTGGCCCTGATGCTGGCCCCGGAAGAGCGCGTGCGCGCCGCCGCCCCCGACACCAAGCGCACCTATCTTGCGTTCCGCGACGGCCGCTTCTCGGGATGCAACCTCTTCCTCTTCCGCTCGGAAGCCGCCCTGCCCGCGATCGCCCTATGGCGGCGGGTCGAGCAGAACCGCAAGCAGCCGTGGAAGATCGCCGCCATGCTCGGCCCGGGCCTGCTGGTCCGCTACCTGCTGGGCCTGCTGACGCTGGACGAGGCCATCGCCCGCCTGGGCGCCCTGGCCGGGGTCCGGGCCGCCGCCGTGCGCGCCCAGGACGGCCTGGCGGCGGTCGACGTCGACAAGCCCGCCGACCTCGAGCTGGTCCGCAAGATCGTCGGCGAGACGGCCTAGGTCGATTTTCTAACCGAGCCTCCCCGCCGAGGCGGGGATCCAAGCCGCCTTTCAGGAAAAGGTGCGGCAGTGAACGAACCGCAGCCTCAGCTTGGGCCCCCGCCTTCGCGGGGAAGAACGGATTTGGGGGCCGTCGTCGGGTGAACCTCGAAACCACCTAGCGCCAGTAGCCGTTCGCCGCCGCCACGGTGGCGAAGTTCACGGCCACCACATGCGAGACGGCCACCAGGGCCTGGGCGTCGTTCTCGTAGAGCGCCCGCAGCCGGCCGCGAACCTCGTCGGAGGGTTGGGTCTTCTTGACCGCCATCCGCGAGAGTTTGATGGCCAGGTCATAGCCCTCTTCCGGCGTGGCGGTGATCAGGCTGGGCAGCCAGGCGGACATCGGACCCTCCCTGCGTGTTGCGGACTTGGGAAAGCTAGACCGCCGGACCGGCGCGACGATTGGACGAAAGGCTCCGCCGTTCCGTCCAATCGGGCCCGGACCGGTCAGGCGCTGAGCCTGACGATGACCCCCAGGCCGGCGGCCGCGACGGCCAGGGCCACGGGGATGGTCAGGATCTGGGCCAGGGCCGAGCCGGCGCTGACCCGCCCCGTCCAGGTGGAGAGTCCCTGGCGCAGGAAATCGGCCAGGTCGGGCCGGGTTTCGGCCTTCGGCTCCATGCGCAGGATCACCGCCGGCACGCCCAGATAGACGGCCAGGTAGGCCGCGCAGACCCCCAGCACCAAACCCACCTCGGCGTCGCCGAGGAAGGCCAGGCCGAACGCCCCGAGGATCGCGCCATAGGCGCCCACGATCATCCAGCCCACCGCCTTGGGCAGGTCCGGCGTCGACGGCTCGGGCGCCATGGGCGCGCGGGCGGCGGGTTCGACCACCACCGGGGCCGTCGGCGCGCGCGGCGCCGGCGGCTCCCAGGACGGGCCTTCGTAGAAGGCGTAGGTCAGCGGCGTCGTGGTGGAGACATAGTCCATGACAGGCTCCTTCGGCCGCTCGGCGGCCGGATCAGGGTTGGAAAGACACGCGCACTCAGACGGCCAGGGCCTCGTCAGCCGGGCCGAAGAACTCGAAATGGATCCGCTCGGCGTCCACCCCGGCCCGCGACAGCCCGCCGACGAAGGCCTTCAGGAACGGGCGCGGCCCGCACAGGAAGAAGTCGGCGGTCTCGAACGGGGTGTTGGCCTTCAGCCAGTCGACGGTGATCAGGCCGTCGTGGTCGTGGGTGCGGCCGGCTTCGTCATTGGCCGCGGGCTTGGCGTAGAAGGTCGCCACCGAGGTCTTGCCGTGCGCCTTGGCCAGGGCCCGCACGTGGCCGTCCATGGCGTGACTGGCGCCGTCCAGCGCGCCATGGACGAAGGCGGTCTCCAGCTCTGGGTACTTGTCGGCGATGGTCTCCAGCATGCTGACCATCGGCGTCAGGCCCACCCCGCCCGACAGCAGCACCACCGGCCGCTCCGGCGCCTGCGGCAGGAAGAAGTCGCCCGACGGCGGGGTCAGAAGGATCGTCGTGCCGACCTGCGCCACGTCGTGCAGGAAGCGCGAGCCGCCCTGCCCGCCCTCCTCGCGCTTGACCGAGATGCGATAGGCCTCGTGGTTGGGCGCGTTCGAGATGGTGTAGTTGCGTCGGATCTCGCCCTGGTCGGGCGTCGCCAGGCGCAGGGTCAGGTACTGGCCGGGCTTGTGCGGCAGAACCTTGCCGCCGTCCTTGGGGCGCAGCACGAACGAGGTGATCACCGCGCTCTCGACCGTGCGTTCGGCGATCTCGAAGGCGCGCCAGCCGTTCCAGCCGCCGTCGATCGCCTCGATGGCCTCGCGGATGCCGTGCTCGCGTTCCTGCAGCAGGCCGGCCAGGAACCAGTAGGCCTCGCCCCAGGCGGCCAGGATCTCGTCGTTCACCGCCTCGCCCATCACCTCGGCGATCGCCCCCAGCAGGGCGTTGGCCACATAGGGATAGTGTTCGGGCAGCACGTGATAGCCGACGTGCTTCTGGGCCATGCGCTCGATCGCCGGGATCAGCGCCTCCAAGTTCTCGATGTTGAGGGCGTAGCCGACGATCGCGCCGGCCAGGGCGTGATGCTGCTTACCGCTGGCCTGGTTGGCGTGGTTGAACAGCGCCTTGATGTGATCGTCCTGGAAGAGCCGGGCGTACATCGCCCTGGTCACTTCGGTGGCGCGCGCGGCGACGGCCGGGGCCGTGGCCTTGACGTGCGCGATCGTCTCCGCGCTCAGCGGCTTGGGCATGGTCTTGCTCCTTGGAAAGTCGGGTGTCGGGCGTCAGGCGGCGAGCGCGGGTTCGCGGTCGTAGAAATCCACCTGCATGCGGATCGGCCCCAGCGGCTCGACCCGATGGATCTGTCGCGGGCGGACGAGGCCGCAAACGCCGGGGCTCAGCTCGACCGACGGGCTGTCGGCGTCGTCGTAGTGCAGGACGAGCCGCCCCTCGATCAGGCGGATCACACCCCAGACGCCGGCCCGGGTGCTGTGGTCGCGACGTAGGCCCTCGGGCAGGGTCGTCTCGTCGAACACCGGGGTCGAGCGATAGGGCGCGTCGGGCGCCGGCCGCCGGCTGGCCAGCGCGCCGGAAAGGTTCCTGGCCATGCGCTCGGCCTTCTCCTGCAGCTCGGCCGCGTGGCGGGGCGGAACGAACGCATCCGTCGCCTGCCGCCACAGCGCCAGCCAGCGGTCGAACATCGCAGGCTCGATCCGCTCGACGTGCTTCATGTGCGCGGCCAGCGGGTTACCCTTGTAGCGGGCCGAGGCGCGCATCACCGACGACCAGAAGTCGGCCAGCCGGTCGAGGTGCTCGTCCCAGTCCTCCACCGCATCGGCGAAGACGGGGCCCAGCTGCGGGTCCTCGCGCACGGCGGCGTAGAAGCTGGTCAGCAGCGCCGGCAGGACGGTGTCGTCGAAGTCGAAGACGGGGTTGGCGGACATGACGCCCTCAATTCATTCATCTGGAATGCATCTATTCTTGCGACCTAAAACATGCAATCTGAATGCATGATTTATCCGCCGCGCCGAACCCTTAAGGGGAGCCGATGAAGCTCACCCGCTACACCGACTACGCGGTGCGCACGGTCATCTACCTGGCCAACAACGACGGCCGCCTGGCCTCGATCGCCGAGATCGCCCGCGCCTACGACATCTCGCAGAACCATCTGATGAAGGTGGTGCAGCAACTGGCGAGCGCGGGCTTCGTCGAGACGGTGCGGGGTCGCGGCGGCGGACTGCGGCTGGCGCGCCCCGCCAACCAGATCAATGTCGGCGCCCTGGTGCGCAAGACCGAGGGCGGCTTCGACCTCGTCGACTGCTCGTCATGCCTGGCCGCGCCGGGCTGCGGCCTGCCGCGCATGCTGGCCGAGGCGACGCGGGCGTTCCTGGCCGTGCTCGACGGCTACAGCGTCGCCGACATCTCGCGCCAGCCCGATGTGCTGCACCGGCTGTTCGCCGAAGCCGGCTGAGACCTTCCCGCCACACGGCGACAAAACACGCCGTTCGGCTTTGCATGCGGCGTCAGCAGGACCTATGTGCCGGGCGAACGCCGCCGGCTCGCATGGCCGGCGGCGACCTGTTTTCGTCCGTTCGAAGTCTGTCCCGTGTCGCCTTTTCTACGCCGCGCCGCCGCTTTGGGCGCCCTGCTCCTGCTGTCGGCCTGCGCCAGCGTCGACATCCCCGCCTCGCCCCGGGCCGCGTTCAGCCGCAGCGCTTCCAGCACGCTCTCCGAGGGCGTGACCTACTGGAGCGAGACCCGCGAGAACCCGCTGCGGCAGGTCTATCACGTGGTCCAGTTGGACCTGGCCGATCCCAAGGTCGAGCTCTTCGTCTCGCCGCCCAATGACGGGGCGGGCCAGTACCACGCCCGCACCACCTCCGAGTTCGTGACCGCCTCGGGCGCCCTGCTGGCCGTCAACGCCAGCTATTTCGTGCCGTTCAAGGCCGGAACACCCGGCGGCGACGACTTCGTCCCGCACGCGGGCCAGCACGTCGATCCGGTCGGCAAGGTGATCGTCGCCGGCCGCGAGGTGGCCCCGCCGGACGACCCCGAGGTCGATCCGCGGGTCAACGCCATCCTCTGCATCCACCCGTCCTTCGTCGAGATCCGCTCGGGCGCCACCTGCCGCTGGGACGTGGTCGACGCCGTGGCCGCCGGCCCGGTGCTGCTGGTCGACGGCGCCGAGCAGTCCTTCCAGCACGCCGGCCCCAAATACGCCCGCGACCGCCACCCGCGCACCGCCTTCGGCGTCTCGGCCGACGGCCGCACCGGCTGGCTGGTGGTGGTCGACGGCCGCCAGACCGTGATCAGCGAGGGCGCGACCCTGACCGAACTGACCGCCTTCTTCCGAGACCTGGGCGCGGCCGACGCCATCAATCTCGACGGCGGCGGCTCGACCACCCTGGCGGTCGACGACGGCTTTGGCCGGCCCCGCGTGCTGAACTCGCCGATCCACACCGGCGTGCCCGGCCGCGAACGCCCGGTCGCCAACCAGATCGGCGTGCGGGTGCTCGGCGTTCCTTAGATCCGGCGGCCCAGGGCGGTTGGACATTCAGCCGTTCTGAACATTTTCCACCGAGCTTCCCCGCGAAGGCGGGGATCCAAGCCGCTCTTCAAGGCAAGGCGCGGCCGTGAGCAGTCTACAGACTCAGCTTGGGTCCCCGCCTTCGCGGGGAAGAACGGGTTTAGGGGCGGCGGTCGGGTAGGCGCCGATCCGCCCTAGGCCTGCGGCGACAGGAAGCTGGCCGCGACGTTGCTGAGCGGCCCCGGCCAGTCGCCGAACACGATCGAGCCGGAAAGCGGGTCGCTCGACATCGACGGGAAGCACAGGTTGAGCCTGAATTTCAGCAGCTCGTCGCTGGTGCTGCTGGCCATGATCGACAGCGGAAAGCCGATGGCCGGGGCGTTGTCGTAGATGAACATCGCGCCGGTGAACGGCGAGATCACCGGCGCGGCCGGGTTGGGGAACGACAGTGTTCCCGTCACCGGAACCACCTCGCATCGCGCCGTCGAAGCCGCCTCGGGCGCGGCACAGGCGGTTGACAGCAGGCCGGCCTTCTCTTCTTCGGCGACGACCAGGGTCAGATCGTATTCGAACCCCACCTGGCCGTCGGCCATGATGTCGGGCTTGTAGACGGTCAGCTTGAAGGTGGCGGCTTCGGGCATGGCGTGTCCTCGATCCGGGCGGCGCGAACGACTTCGCGCAACCTATGATCGCATTGACGCATGACACATTCTTTGGAGGAACGCCGTTTCGCCGGATGGGCGCGCCAATCGCCCGCCTGCGCAAGGCATGGGCGGGCGGTGACGCTTGGGGCGCAGGAAACGCCCCGCCGTCAGGCCGGGGTCGCCTCGGCGGCCGCCCAGCGCGCGGCCAGTTCGCGGTTCTTGGGCAGGTCTTCGGGGAAGTCCATCTCGGCCCAGTCCAGGCCCTGAATCGAGCGCACGGCCACCGCGTCGTGGGCGCGGGCGATCTGGTCGATGGCCGACAGGTACCAGCGGCGCAGGCCCTCGGGCGTGCGCAGCGAGCGCTCGACGATGTCGGTGAACAGCGCCGCGCCCTCGGGCTCGAAGCGCAGGAAGCCGATCGACTCGGCGTCGTAGGTGGTGATGGTCTTGCCGATCTCGCGCAGGGCGTCGCCTTCGGTGCGCACCTTCATGTCGTCGGAATCGTAGCCGCCGTCCTTGCGGTCGATGGTCACCGTGATCGGCGCCGACGGGGCCGACAGCAGGCGCTCGGCGATGGCCGGCTCGAACAGGGTGTCGCCGTTGAGCAGCAGGAACGAGCCCTGCATCTCGCCGCGCGCCATCCACACCGAGGCCAGGTTGTCGCTGACGCTGTAGAACGGGTTGAAGATCGTGCGCAGGGTCAGGCCCGGCAGGCGCAGCTTGGCCAGCTCGGCCTCGACCAGGTCGGCGTTGAAGCCGGTGACGACCACCACCTCGGTGACGCCGGCGCGGTGCAGGTGGCGGATCTGCCATTCCAGGACCGAGCGGCCCGACAGGTCCACCAGGCACTTGGGACGGGTGTCGGTCAGCGGCGACAGGCGCTTGCCCTGTCCGGCGCTGAGGATGATGGCTTTGACCGGCGACTGCATGGCGAAAACTCGGGCGCGCCGCGAAGAGGGCGGCGAAGACGGGGGTGAAAAGGGCGAGAGCACGACTCGAAACGAGCCATATCAGCGCAGATCGTGCGCGACCATAGCCCTGGCAAGGCCCGGCCTTCCGCAAAACGCCGCTTGCGACAATGTGCGCGCCCCTCGGGGCGTCTCGCCTGCCCCGCCCTCAGGCCTCGACGGTCGCCTTGTAGGCGCTCGCCGCCGGATGCAGCCGCGTCTCGATCGCCTTGTCGATGGCCGCCCTGAAGTCGACCATGCTGGCGTTCACCGGTTCGAACACGTCGTAGCTGACCGAGCACGGGTCGCCGCCCGGGAACGGCGGGTCGGGATTGTACTGGATCGACAGCTGGGCCTGCTGGGAGGCCAGCTGCGCCTTCTCCGCCGCGTCCGGACCGCCGGCCAGGTCGGTCACGATCGTCTGGACCATGAACAGCGACTCGTCGATCGACGACGATATCCCCGCCCCGGTGATGCGATTGCCGTCCTTGACCCAGCGCGGGCAGCCGTTGACCACGGTCACCTCGGGAAACAGCTTCAGGCACTCGATGAAGCCCCAGTGGGTGGTGGCGCGATAGCCGTCCAGCAGGCCGGCCGAGGCCAGCAGCAGGCCGCCGGTGCACACCGAGACCACGTAGCGCGCCTTGCCCGCCCGGTCGGTCAGGAAGTCCAGCAGCGCCTTGTCGCCGATCGCCGCCTGCAGCCCGTCGCCGCCGCCGGGCACGAACAGCATGTCGATGTGCGGCGCGGCGCAATAGTCGTACTGCGCCACCACCTTCAGGACGCCCGAGGTCTGGATCGGGTCGGTGCTCGCCGCCACAGTCGCCACCTGGATGGTCCGCCCGATCACCTCGCCGTCGAAGAAGGCGAACACCTCGTGCGGTCCCGCGACGTCGAGGATGTCGACGCCCGGATAGAGCACGATCCCCACCGTGAACGGCGGTAGCGCCGGGGCGGTCATTGGGCCACCGCGATGAACGAGGCCGTCACGCCGGCCGGCTCGCCGTTGTGCGGCTTGGCCCGCACGATCGTGCCGACGATCGACGGAACCTGGTCCACGCCGTCGGGCCACATGTAGCCGGGCCAGCCGTAGTAGTCGTACTCCCAGCCGGCCGTCGGCGTGCCGTCGCGGCCAAAGCCCCGGATGACGAGAGTGGTCGGCCCCTCGCACTCGGGATCCACCTCGCCCTTCAGGTCCAGCACGTAGCCGCCGCCCATGTCGAGCGTGCCCGTCAGGCTGCGCGGCGTCGGGGTCTCGAAGGTGAACACCCCCTCGCCGAAGATCAGGCTGAGCGCCGTCTGGGCGTCGTCGCCCACCAGCTCGGGATTGTTCAGGTAGCTGCGGTAGGTCCACTTGCCGGCCAGCGCCATGGCTTTCCTCCCTCGTGCATCGCCTCAGTAGGCGTTGACCTCGACGCCCAGCAGTTCCGGCTCGGCGCGGGTCGCGCCCGGGGCCGCGCCGTGGTCGTGCGACGGGGCCGCGTTCGACAGCATGCGCGGCTTCAGGCGCACCAGGCGGATGTTGAGGCCCGCGTCCGAGGCGGCCGCGCCCAGGCCCTTAGCCATGGCCAGCTTGGCCAGCGGCGGCGACAGCGGCACGGTGAAGGTTACCGGCCGGGTCACCAGGTGCTGGCCGAACATCGACAGCGTGGTGACGAAGCCCGGCGAGTTGACGCCGACCGCCTCACTTTCGGGGGTGTTGACCACCACCGCAAGGTCGTGGCCGTGCTCGAACGGCGGCAGCTCCACCGTCAGGGTGGCCAGCAGCTTGGGGCCGTCCACCTTGACCGCCTCGGTCAGCAGCGACTGCGGCACGGCCACGTCGCCCGAGGCCAGGCTGGCGTCGCTGGGAATGTTCAGCTTGGCGAGGAACTGCTGCGGCTTGGCGGCCACGGCCGCCTTCAGGCGCGGACCTGGGCGCGGCGGCGGCACCACGTTCTCGCCCGACCCAGGCTGGTAGTCGTAGTCGAAGGCCCCGATGGTCTCGTAGGCGCCGGCCATCTGCTGGGCCGGCGGCAGCACCTGGCCGTCCGCGTTGCGGAAGAACAGGAATGGCTCGGCCCGCCATTGGCCAAGATCGCCGCGCGGGTTGAGGTAGTTGGGGTTGTCGTCCGGCAGGGTCGGATAGCCGTAGCCCTGCTGCTTGCGCGTCCAGACGTCCCAGATGCGGTCGATGTTGGCGTGGTGCAGGAAGAACAGCGGATCGACCGGCGACAGGTTCGACTGCATGAAGCCGTCGCCATAGGTCGTGTTGCCGTTGGCGTCGGTCCAGATGCCGCCGACGCAGTTGTGCACCTTGTTGTGCGGCTGGCCTTCCATCACCCCGAAGCCGGTGATGCTGCTGTGGAACTGCGACTTGGGGCTGGCGAAGCCGATGAAGTCGCGCGGGGCCAGGGCGTTGTCGAGCATCCAGGCCGAGACGGCGCGGTTGGTGATGTCGTCGAAGCCCGGGCGCTGCGGGGTCGAGCCGCGCGACTTGGGCGGCGCGAAGAACATCGGCCCGCCCTTGGGCCCGATGTCGAACAGCAGGTCGGCCGGGAAGCGCAGGCCGCGGATCAGCAGCTGCTGGTTCTGAGCGGGAGTGAGCCCGTTCCAGAACTTCTCGAGCACCGGCCCGAACGCTTTGTTGAAGGCGTCCAGGCTCTGGATGTAGCCCGGATAGGTGCTGGGGTTGAGCACGCCCTGGAACATCTCGGCCGGCACTTGGGGATTGGCCGTCCAGTCCCAGTAGGGGAAGGCGAAGGTGTTGTCGCCGCTGAGCTTGCGGACCACCTGCTCGAACCAGCCCACATAGCCCCGGTGCCAGACCACGAACCACCAGTTGCCGTGCGGGCAGTCGACCGTGTGGGTCAGGGCGTGGTTGTACCAGTTGTAGGGATGCGACGGCGGCAGCTTCAGCATGATGTCGATCGCGCGGGCGTAGCTGGCCAGGGCCTTCTTGCCTTCCGGGCTGCTGACGTTCCAGCGCCGCCAGCGGGCCTTGGTCGGCGCGGCGGGCTGGGCCAGCGCCTGGCCGGCGGCCATCGCGCCCACGATCGCGGCGCCGCCGGCCATCAGGTCGCGACGCGAGGGAGCGGAAAACGGGCCGGAGGCGGCGGGATCCTGGGTCATGTCACGGACTCTCTCTGGGGATCGGATCGGGATCGAGGAAACGCCGGCGCGACCTTGCCAGGCCGCGCCGGGAGGGGTCGGTCAGTGGTGGCCGTGGGACACGCCGCCGGCGCCGTCGGGCAGCACGATCTGGACGTTCTGCATCATGCCCTGGTCCTCGTGGTCGAGGATGTGACAGTGCAGGACGTACTCGCCGATGTAGCGCTGGTAACGGGTGCGGACGATCAGGGTGTAGGGCAGGTAGGGACCGTTGTCGGTCTTCTGCACGCTCTTGACCCACAGGGTGTCCTTCCAGGCGCCCTTAAGGCCCGGATACTGCGGGTCGGCCGGCCCGGGGCCGAAGTCGTCGACCGCGCTGGGCGCGCTGACGTCCTTGCCGTTCGGATCCAGGATCTTGACGATCTGGAACGGGTTCACGTGGATGTGGAACGGGTGGCTGACGAACTCCGAGCGCAGCTCCCACTCCTGGGCCGTGCCCAGCACCAGGGTGCGGTCGACCCGGTCGGGCGCATAGGGGCGCGGGGCGTAGTCCTGCGAGCCCACTTCGAACTGCACCGGCATGTTGGTGTTCTGGCCGGGGATGGCGATGTTGAAGAGCACCTTCTCGGTCTCCGAACCCTTGATCTCGGCTTCGGTGATCGTCGGGTGCGGCACGAAGCGGGTCAGCTTCAGGCCGTTGCGCAGGTCGGCGACGACGCTGGCGCGCACGTCCGGCGGCATCTGCACGTTGGCGGCCGCCACCAGTTCGTTGGTGACGAAGGCCGGGATGTCGCGGACTTCCTGGCCCGGCGCGACGCTGACCTTGCCCAGCAGGCGCGTGCCGACCGCGATGCTGTTGACCGTGGCGCTAGGCGCGGTGTCGGCGTCGAGCATGCAGTAGTTGCCGGCCTTGGGGAAAACCACCAGCAGGTCGTTGCGATAGCCCGGCTGCAGGGTGACCACCGTGGCCTTGCGGGCCTGGGCGTCGGTCAGGCCGTCGTCGGCGACCACGTAGAAGGGCACGGGCTCGCCGATGCAGTAGGTCTTCTGGAAGGCCGGGCCGTCGGCCGCCGCCAGGCGCTCCATGGCCGCGGGGCCGCCGTCGGCCATCTTCACGAACTGCAGCGAGATGGTGTCGCGCACGCCGGCGTGGATCATCCGCCAGCGGGCCAGTTCGCCCTGCTTGGCCGGCAAGGTCGCCAGCACCTGGCCGTTGATGCTGGTGTAGCGGCCCGACTGCCCCCAGCTGCCGGGACCAAAGCCGTTGCCGTTGGCGTCGCTGTAGAACTCGATCACGCCGGTGTCGCCCGGATCGCAGACCCACTCGACCACGTTGCCCTTGGCGTCGGTCTTGACCTTGATGTTCCCGTTCTTGTCCAGGCACGCGTACTGGATCTGCTGGAACACCAGCAGCTTTTCCGGGATCGGGGCCCCGTTCTTGTAGAGCAGGGTGTCGAGGTCGCCGTTGGCGCTGGGGGTCGGCTTGCGGTCGCCCTTGATGACCAGGGCCCCGGCCATGCCGCTGGAAACCTGCAGCGCCGTCGAGCCGTGCCGGTGGGTGTGGTACCAGAAGGTGCCGGCCGGATGGTCGCGGGGGATGTTGTATTCGTACTCGAACTTCACCCCGGGATTGATCGACAGCAGCACGTTGTCGCTGTTGCCGGTCGGGCTGACCCACAGGCCGTGGCTGTGCAGGTTGGTGCCGTTGTAGCAGTGCGGCACGTTGATCAGCCAGTTGGGGTCGGTGCAGCTGGGATCGGCGGGCAGCCTGTTGTCCAGCGCGACGCGGACCGTCTCGCCCGGCCGCGTCAGGATCGTCGGCGCCACATAGGGCGTGGTCGACGAGACGTCGGTGCCGTTGTAGCTGCGCAGGTGGACCTTGTCGTAGCGCCCGTTGGCCGGGTTGTAGAGCCGCCCGTCGGTGTAGACGATGTTGAGCGCCAGGCGCTTGTCGGCGGTGATCGCCGCGGTCGACGGCGGGATGACGTAGCTCTTGTCGCCCGAGGCCGTGCCGGTGATCGCCAGCAGGCTGGTCGTTCCCTTCTGCGCCGCCTGCGCCGTCGCCTCGATCGGCGCGCCCAGCAGGCGGGGATTGTCGACGACCCGATCCTGCGCGGCGGCCGTCCCCGCCTGGATGGCGACGGCGGCCAGGGCCGCCCCTACCGTCAACGCCAAGCGCGCATCGCGCACGCGCCCACCAGCACCGCTCATCGCAGCCTCCCCGAACAACGTCCCCGAGGCTGAATACTACCTAAGCGATACTCAAGGTGAAGGCTAAATTTTTGTGATCTTTCGCACAGGCCGCGCGCGTCACCGCCAGGCGTAGTTGAAACTGACGCTGATCCGCTGCTCCTCGGCCTGGTTGGGCGTCACCTCATGGCGCAGCCAGCTCTCCCACATCAGGACCGTGCCCGGCTCGGGCTGGACATAGACGAAGGGCTGCAGGTTTTCGGGCGCGTCGTCCTGGCGGGTGGGCGCGGCCATCATCATCGGCAGGCGCGGATCCTCGAACTTCAGGGCCGAGGCGCCCGGCGGAATGGTCACGTAGACCGTGCCGGAGATCACGCTGTGGGGGTGGATGTGGCCGGTGTGCTGGCCGCCCGGATCCAGGATGTTGATCCAGAAGCTGTCCATCACCAGCTTGCCGCCCGCCAGGTCGAACCGCAGGTCCTTGGCGAAGGCGGCCGCATGCTTGTCGAGCTTCTTCTTGAGGTCCGCGAACAGGCTATCGCGTTGGGGCAGGTCGTCCAGCGAGGCGTAGGAGGTATAGCCCAGATAGCCCTTTCGCTCGGCCCAGGCCTGGCCGGCCTCGTCGTCCTCGGCCACGGCGATGCAGGCGTCGTGCAGATCGTCGATGAAGGTCTCGAAGCCCTTCTCGCCGGACAGGGTGGCTTCATAGAGCGGGGTGACGAAGAGCGAGCGGGTGGTCATGGGGCGCCTCATAGCGCCCCTCGCGATTGACGACAAACGGCAACTGGAACATCATGAGAACATGGCCGATGACGCAATCACCATCAAGATCGACCCGGCGCGCGCCGAGCGACTTCGGATTCTCGCCGAGGCGGCCGGCCAGAGCCCGGAGGCCTACGTCCTCGACGTCCTGTCGCGCGCCCTCGAACAGCCTGGCCTTCAAGAGACCGAAAGCCGATGGAATGACGCCCCGGCTCGGATCGCACGGGACAACGGCTTCGGCGAAGACGCTGACGCCTATGCCGACGAACTGGATCGGATCGCCGAGGAAGCGCTTAGAACCGGCGGCGTCCCCTGGGAGCAAGTGCAGGCGCGCCTGCGGAACTTCGGTCAGCCTCGCTGACCCGTGCGCCGGATCGTATTCACCGAGCCCGCCAATGCCGACATCAATAGGCTTGAAGCCTGGCTTATTGAACGCAGTTCACCCCATGCCCGTGGTCTTGGTCTTGGTCTTGGTCTGGAACTGGAAGCCGCCATCAGCGGGTTGATCGACTTCCCGCAGCGCGGCGCAGCCAAGTTCACTGGCCGCTATCGCGAGCACTACATGGTCTTCCACTCCAACCAGTATGTCATCCAGTACCAAGTTCGCGGCGACGCAGTCGTGATCCTGCGCATCAGACACAGCCTCGAACGTCGCTGACTTCCCTGGACTCGCCTATATCTGCCTCGTGACCGACACCACCGCCGACATCCCCTCCCCCGCCGAACCGCCGAAGCTGTCCGGCGCCGCTCTGATCAAGGACGAGGTCACGCGCCTGCCCGACGGGCCGGGCGTCTACCGGATGATCGGCGAAGGCGACGAGGTGCTGTACGTCGGCAAGGCCAAAAGCCTGAAGAAGCGCGTGGTGCAGTACGCGCAGGGCCGCTTCCACACCAACCGCATCGCCCACATGGTCGACGCCACGCGGGCCATGGAGTTCGTCACCACCCGCACCGAAGCCGACGCCCTG